>Ga0207655_1000052_pt1 | contig 291090 bp, 208 predicted proteins | sample KBSM44metaG_FD_184398 | JGI IMG/M metagenome (GOLD analysis project Ga0207655, IMG submission 184398) | Miscanthus rhizosphere microbial communities from Kellogg Biological Station, Michigan, USA - KBS M4-4 metaG (SPAdes) (version 2) | ecosystem: Host-associated > Plants > Roots > Rhizosphere... | reverse complement strand
GTGGTTAAACTCGCTGCTGTATCTCCGTTTACAAATCCTGTATAACTTACTGTTAAAGTCGGATTTGCATCTGCGTAAGCTTTAGTTTGATTATCCGCTGTGATGGTAAGTGCTACTGGTGTCACCGTCAAGGTTCCTGGAACATAACTAATAGTATAATTTGGATCTACTGCGCCGCTTGCCGTAATTGGATACGTTCCAGCAGGGCTTGCTGTAACTGCTGTTGTAGTAATTGTTGGCGCTGTGGTTAAACTCGCTGCGGTATCTCCGTTTACAAATCCAGCATAACTTACTGTTAAGGTTGGATTTGCATCTGCGTAAGCTTTAGTTTGATTATCCGCTGTGATGGTAAGTACTACTGGTGTCACCGTCAAGGTTCCTGGAACATAACTAATAGTATAATTTGGATCTACTGCGCCACTTGCCGTAATTGGATACGTTCCAGCAGGGCTTGCAGTAACTGCTGTTGTGGTAATTGTTGGCGCTGTGGTTAAACTTGCCGCTGTATCTCCGTTTACAAATCCTGTATAACTTACTGTTAAGGTTGGATTTGCATCTGCGTAAGCTTTAGTTTGATTATCCGCTGTGATGGTAAGTGCTACTGGTGTCACCGTCAAGGTTCCTGGAACATAACTAATAGTATAATTTGGATCTACTGCGCCACTTGCCGTAATTGGATACGTTCCAGCAGGGCTTGCAGTAACTGCTGTTGTAGTAATTGTTGGCGCTGTGGTTAAACTCGCTGCGGTATCTCCGTTTACAAATCCTGAATAGGTTGCTGTTAAGGTTGGGTTTGCCGAGCCGTAAGTTTTCGTCTGAGCATCTGCCGTTATCGTTAAAGCCGCTGCGGTTACCGTACTGGAAACTGTGGCGACATTAACAGTTGTTGCATTATTACTCGTTAAAACAATGTCTCCGGAATAGCTTCCTGCCGGAGCTGTCCCTTTTAATCTAATATATACTGGTGTAGAAGCAATTATACCAGATGCTCCAATTGTAACGGTATTAGTAAATGTGATATCATCAGTACTTACTTCAAAGCCCGTTGGTGGAGTAACTAAAATTCCTTCTGCCATATCTGTTCCGGAAACACTAAAAGTACCCGATGCTGATGCTGTTCCGTAAATAGTTGTTAGTGCTGATAAAGTTCCAGTTGCTACAATAGTAGGTACGGTTCTTGTCACTGTTACAGTATAGGTTTCAATTGTCGTACCATCTTGGGCTGTTACAACAGTTGTAATAACATTTGGTCCAACTGCTAAATTAATAGCTCCGGAAGCGCTTCCGCTGGTAACTGCTGTACCATTTACTGTTACTGTCGCATTGGTATCTGTAGTAGTTGGTGTGACTGTTAAACTCGTAACTGCATTTGCTACAGTTGCTGTATATGCTATTGTTCCAGACGCAAAAACAGGATTTAACGTTCCCTGACTTATACTTAAATTACTTAAAGTAGCGATGTTATTAAGAGTGGTAACTCCTGCTGGATTTCCTGTACTTACTGTAGATAAATAAAGTTCATCTGTTGGTGATCCATTTCGCTCTACTACCATAAGCTGATAAGTTGTTGCGGGAGTCAGACCGGTTATATTTACTGTAGTGTCTGTACCATTATAAATACAATACCAGCCTGTTGAACCTATTTGAGTACCTGTACCAAAAGCAGTACTTGCAGTATATGCCGTATAATTTACAGGAACTGGACTGCCACTTGCTCCTTCATACATAAATATGGTTCTGGACGAACCATTTCCGTTTGTCCAACTGGCTGTAGTTGTGGTACCAGTTGTAGCTGTAAAAACAACGTCAGTAGCTTGAACAGTAGGACCAAACAATGGATTATTACGAAAAACTGACACTGTATTTGAAGTTGCGTTAGAAATAACAATGTCATCTTTACCATCTCCATCTAAATCTCCCGTTTTTACTTTCTGAATAGCAGGACTTGTAGCAAAATCAACGTTCTCAGCGAAACTAATTGCACCGCTTGCTATACTTGTATTACGAAGGATGGATAAAAAGCCACTATTAGTGCCTACGATAAGATCAAGATTACTGTCACCATCCAGATCTCCAATTGCTAAATCATTTATATTAAGGGCAGTGATAAAATCAGCTATAGGTCCAAAACTAATGTTACCAATTCCAGATGATGTATTTGTATAAACAGAAACTGTATAACCAGCACCATTTGCAATGGCAAGATCAGGTTTATTATCTTTATTTAAATCTCCAATTACTACATTGTTACCAAATGACGTAACTGGAAAACTGATTTGAGTTGCAAAATTTATGGTACCACTTACTGAAGTATTACGTAAAACACAAACTGATTTAGGAGCCAAATTAGAAACCACTAAATCAACCTTACCGTCACTATCCAGATCACCAAATGCTATTCCGTTTGGGCCAGCAGGAGTACTAAAATCTTGTTTGGCGTCAAAATTAATATTCCCAACACCTGAAGAGGTATTCCGTGCAACAGAAACATCACTAGAATTATAATTACACCATGCTAAATCAGACTTTCCATCACCATCTAAGTCAGATACACTAATAGCACTAGGATTTGTATTCGTCGTAATAGTTGATACTGATAGAAAAGAAATATTACCAATTGTAGATGTATTTCTTAAAACTGTTATAGAATTTCCACCATAATTTACTACTGACAAATCTAGTTTACCATCACAATCCAAATCACCTACGCCCAAAGCTCGAGGATTACTCCCAACAGGAAAATCTATCTTTGGAGCAAAAGAGCCTGAATCAATAGTACCACTAACTGATGTATTTAGAAAAACTGATACAGAATTAGCTGCATAGTTTGATACCGCTAAATCAGATTTACCATCTCCATCAAAGTCTTCAACAGCAAGACCATAAGCATTACTATCAGTAGCAAAATCTACTTTTGGTGCTATATCATCTATAGTAATATTTTCTTTATTTGGCGAAAAAGTAGTAATAAATGGTACAGCAGAAAAGCCTGCTAAAACTGTTTCACCATTCAATACAGATATAGGTTCATAACTAGCTCCTACTGGTACTGTCACCGTTAAACTAGTTGTGCTTGCAGCTGTAACATTAGCCTGAGTAGCTCCAAAAAACACTATATTTTGAGATGCTGTTGCGCTAAAATTGACCCCGGTTATAGTGACTGTAGTACCAACTGGCCCAGTTGCGGGACTAAAACTGGATATTATTGGAGGAAGTGCTTCATCTCTGGTTACTGTTACCGAATAAGTATCGGTTGTAGTACCATCCTGAGCAGTCACAATAGTTGTTATAATATTTGGCCCAACTGCTAAATTAATAGCTCCCGAAGCACTTCCGCTGGTAACTGCTGTGCCATTTACCGTTACTGTCGCATTGGGATCTGTAGTAGTTGGTGTCACTTTTAAACTTGTAATTGCATTAGAAACTGTAGCAGTATATGCTAATGTTCCAGACGAAAAAACAGTATTGAAAGTACCTTGGCTTATGCTTAAATTACTTAAGGTTGCTACATTATTAAGTGTGGTAACTCCGGCAGGATTTCCTGTACTTACTGTAGATAAATACAATTCATCTGTTGGCGAACCATTTCGCTCTACTACCATAAGCTGATAAGTAGTTGCTGGAGTTAAACCGGTTATATTTACGGTTGTTCCTGTACCATTATAAATACAATACCAACCTGTTGTTCCTATTTGAGTTCCCGTACCAAAAGCAGCATTTGCCGTATAAGCCGTATAATTTACAGGAACTGGGCTGCCGCTTGCTCCGGCATACATAAATACTGCTCTTGATGAGCCGTTTCCATTTGTCCAAGTTGCAGTTGTTGTGGTTCCTGTAGTTGCGGTAAAAACCACATTAGTTGCCTGAACAGTTGGTGCAAACAATGGATTGTTACGAAAAACTGATATACTATTTACGGCACCATGACAGCTAACTATATCAGCTTTACCGTCACCATCTAAATCTCCTATTTGAACTGCTTTACCTGTACCATTTGCAGCAAAGTCTACTTTAGACGCAAAACTGATAGCCCCATTCGCTACTGATGTATTACGAAGAACTGATAATAGATTACTATTACCGGTAATCACAGCTAAATCAAGATTTCCATCGCCATCGATATCACCAATTGCTAAGTTATATACATTATTAGCAGTTGCAAAATCAACTTTAGGATCGAAACTTACGTTTCCAACTCCGGATGATACATTACGCAGAACTGATACCGTACTGCCAGATCCATTAGCCACAGCTAAATCAGGCTTACTATCTTTGTTAAGATCTCCAACTACTACATTATAGCCAAATGAAGTTACAGGAAATGATACCTGAGCAGCAAAACTTATTGTGCCTGTGGCTGAAGTATTGCGTAAAATTGATACTACATTAGGAGTTAAATTAGATGTAATTAAATCAGTTTTTCCATCTAAATCGAAATCTCCAATTGCTATTCCATAAGGCTTCCCACCAGAATTAAAATCTGATTTTGCAGCAAAACTAATATTTCCAATTCCAGATGATAAATTTCGAAAAACAGATACTGTGTTAGAATTGTAATTTCCTACGGCCAAATCAGATTTACCGTCTCCATCTAAATCAGATATTGCAACGCATGTAGGACTCGTACCTGTTGTAAGATTTATCATAGCAGCAAAAGCAATATTTCCTGCTCCGGAAGAAGTATTTCTCAAAATAGAGACTGAATTACCATCATAATTGGCTACTGCCAAATCTAATTTACCATCTTCATCTAAATCACCAGTAACCAATTTAATAGGACTGGCTCCAACAGGAAAATCTACTTTTGCACCAAAAGAACTTGCAGAAATAGTGCCACTGGTAGAGGTATTAAGCAAAACTGAAACTGAACTCGCACCATAATTTGATACTGCCAAATCAGGTTTACCATCTCCGTCAAAGTCGCCAATAGCAATACCATAAGCGTTATTCGTTACAGGAAAATCTACTTTAGGAGCCAAATCATCAATCGTTATATTTCCTTTATTTGGTGTAAAAGTGGTAATAAACTGAATAGTAGAATATCCTACCAAAGCAGTCGCTCCATTTACTACCGCTATAGGCTGGTAAGTTGCTCCCACCGGCACGGTAACTGTCAAGCTCGTTGTACTTGCTGCTGTAACCGTAGCTTTTGTTGCACCAAAAAACACTATATTTTCTGATGCTGTTGCGCTAAAATTAGATCCGCTTATAGTTACTGTTGTACCAACGGGTCCGCTTGTTGGACTAAAACTTGTTACAATTGGTGCCGGCGGTGATGCTGCGGCCCTTGTTATAGTTAATGTATAAGTAGCTGTTGTTAAACCATCTGTTGCTGTAACCACTTTTGTGATTACATTTGCGCCAACATTCAATGCTATTGTTCCGGAAGCCGCCCCACTCAATACAGGTACACCATTTACGGTTATTGTAGCATTAGCGTCTGTAGCGGTAGGAGTCACCGTTATACCAGTTGTATAATAATCTACTGCAGCGGTATAATTTAATGTGCCAGATGCAAAAACTGGATTTAAAGTTCCTGCACTTATAGTCAGATCATTCAATGTTGCAACATTATTACTAAGAGTTGTTGTTGTAATACCTAAAGGATTTCCTGTACCTGTCGTTGTAAGATGCAATTCGTTAGCCAACGAACCATTATACTCAAGTGTCATAACCTGATAAGTGGTTAAGGGAGATAAACCTGTAATATTTACCGTTGTACCAGTTCCTTTATAAACACAAAACCAACCGCTTGATCCAATTTCAGTACCTAAACCAAAAGCCGAATTTGCTGTATAAGCAAAATAATTGAGCGGCGCGGCACTACCACTAGCTCCAGCATGAACAAACACTACTCTGGATGCACCATTTCCATTTGTCCAACTGGCAGTAGCACTCGTTGATGCAACATTCGTAAAAAGAATATTACTCGCCTGAACCGTAGGTGTTCCTACATGTACAAGTCCGGTATTAACCGCAAAAAAAGTAGGATTTATATTTATAGCTCCAGAACTTGTTCCGCCCCAGGTTCCCGTAGATGAATTTGATCCATTAAGTGATAAAAAAAATGCTGTATGAGAAAATCCGCTTAAATCTGCTACTACTCCCGTGTTTATATACAAAGTGTTATTTACAGCTACTGCACCACTAAAAGTTTTAATTCCTGCACCAGATAATGTAAGACTATGATAAACATAACTTCCAACTGTTTGTGCTACTAAACCATTGTAGTTTACAAAACCAATACCTGCCACTAATGAACCACCGGTTATTGTACCTCCAATATTTAAACTTCCGGCACCTGTAAAAGCAATATCATTTTGAAGTTCCGTTCCTGTCATCACAATACTTCCGGTTACATTTGCTGTTCCTATATCGATATTTAACTTGCACTTTCTGGTATCATTTGCACCGCTGCCCATAGTAATTCCGCCAGCAGTTAAAGTTCCGGTTCCCACACTAAGTGTCGTATTTCCATTATCTACTGTTGGTGCTGTAATATCTATCTCTCCAACCACAACTAAAGTCCCGGGTGAATTAATAGTTAAACTGCTTCCTGCTCCCAATGTAAGCGTCGCACAAGTCATTCCCGAAGTCGAAATTACAGGCTGATTAACTACAGCAGGTATAACAACATCATGCAAGGCCAGCGGAACAACGCCAAGGCTCCAGTTTAAACCATTTTGCCATGCTGTACTTGTTGCACCAGTCCAGGTGTTTGTCTGGCCATATCCAAAATTAAACAAAAGCGATACCAGTATAATAAGTATATTTTTATTCATATTATTCTATTTTAAATTTTAGAAAAAAAGGGAACAATTCTCTAGTAACCTGAAGATCAAAATCTAATTTTGAAAAACAGATTCTGTATAATAAAAAGAAAATCATCATTTTAACGAATGTGATTTTTCATCAAAACTTGCCTTAAATAGGAGTATAAAAATGTGCCGTAGCAGACACATACCGAAAAATAGAAACAGGAAATACTACATCAGATATTGAAGCTATTTTAGAATTAGCTTGAGAAGTATCATGGAATGCAACATTCTTATTGGCAACTGAATTTTGAACAGTTAACAATAATGATACCCAATAAATAAATAATGTTACCCTCATTTGAGGAAAAGTAAATCTTCTACTCATACCAACCTGGATTAAAGTTTAACAGAAATTTGCTTTTAAACAGCTATTTTAAGGAAGGTGTAGAAAGTTGAAAATGTAGTGCTGATAAATTATATACCTTAAAAAAACATAAAACAAAACTTACTTCGTTTATTAGAAACAATTAAAAATCAATTAATTACAATAAATCAAATTTAGCATTATTTAACTTTATTTTAGGAAATACAGCTTAAAGATTGTTTCATATTATAAAATGAAACATCTTATTTTATTGTGCACCAATTCTAAAATCGAATTTATTTGTTAGAACCACACTTTTATTCTGAATACAATTTTCAATAAAAAATCAAGACATAATTAGAAGAATCAAAGCATTTATAAAATTAAAAAATCATTAGAAATGGGCTTTCTTCCTCAAATAAAATTGATTTACTAATATTATTTTTTACATTTGCGCTATTTTTAATTATTCTAAATAGATTGTTTTAAGAAGAAATATTTCAATTAAAAAAATAGAATGGAATCAATTGTCAAACAAAAATACCTCAATATGAAAAAGAACCTATTTCTTTCTTTCGCATTAGCCGCTTCATTATTTGTGAGTGCTCAACAAAAAAATACTTTATTAGAAGCTTCTTTTTGGAAAACTGCACCGGATGTTACAACTGTTCAGTCTGAAATTGCCAAAGGAAACAGTCCTTCTGAAGCCAATGCAAATGCATTTGATGTTACCACTCTTGCCATAAATAATGATGCACCATTAACGACTATAAAATTCTTGTTGGAGCAACCCGGAAATCCATTAAATAAAATGACGCACGACAATCGTATTTATTTACACTGGGCGGCATATAGAGGAAATGTTGACTTGACACAATACTTAATTACCAAAGGTTCAGATGTTAATCTTGAAGACAGTCACGGTACTACTCCACTTGCTTTTGCAGCTGCCAATGGACAAACTAATCCCGCACTTTATGAGATTTTTTTCAAAGCAGGAATCGATCCGAAGAAAAAATATAATGATGGCGCAAATCTATTATTAATGGCTATTCCGGCAGACAAAGATCTTGTCTTAACAGATTATCTTATTACAAAAGGATTATCTCTTAAAGATGTTGACAATAATGGGAGTACTGCTTTCGACTACGCTTCAAGAACCGGAAATATCACGCTGTTAAAAAAATTATTAGACAAAAAAGTAAAATATACAGACAACGCACTTTTGATCGCAAGCCAGGGAAACCGCAGAGAAACAACTTCGCTTGACGCCTATAAATTTCTAGTTGAAGAAGTAAAAATAAAAGCTACAGCTACAAATAAATCAGGAGAAAACGTATTGCATTTTCTGGCTACAAAACCAAATCAGAAAGACATTATTGCTTACTTTCTAACAAAAGGTGTTGACGTAAATAAAGCAAACAACGAAGGAAATACACCTTTTATGCTTGCTGCAGGAGCCAGAGAAAATGGTGCATTAGAACAATTATTGGCAACAGCTAAAAATATTAATCTTCAAAATACCAAAGGAGAATCAGCTTTGACAATTGCTGTAAAATCAGGAACTCCAGAAGCAGTTTCGGCACTTTTAACCAAAGGCGCAGATGTTAAAGTAATTGATAAAGACGGAAACAATTTGGGCGTTTATTTAGTGCAATCTTTCAGACCCGGACCAAAACAGGAATCTTTTGATGCTAAAGTAAAATTACTTCAGGAAAAAGGATTAGATCTTGCTGCAGCTCAAAAAGACGGAAGCACATTATATCATTTTGCTGTTGCTAAAAACGAATTATCTTTGTTAAAAAAATTAGCCGATCTAAAAATTGATGTTAATGCTAAAAATAAAGATGGAATGACAGCATTACACAAAGCTGCAATGATTGCAAAAGATGATGCAATCTTGAAATACCTAATTTCGATTGGCGCTAAAAAAGACATTACAACAGAATTTGACGAAAGTGCTTATGCTTTAGCTAAAGAAAACGAGTCATTGACAAAACAAAATATATCAATAGAATTTTTAAAATAGCTTTGAAAAGTTAAATGTAAAATGTTAGATGTAAAAAGTCTAAACTAACAACTCACATTTCACATTTTCACAACTCACATTTCACATTTCACATTTCACATTTCACAACTCACAATTCACAATTATATGAAAATATTCAAAATAGCACTTACAGCTTCATTAATCTGCCTAATTTCATTTCAGGCATCGGCACAAAGCAAATACAAATGTATGCTTCAAATGTCAAATTATATGGGAGAAGGCGCATATATTGTAGTTTCGCTAATCAATCCAAAAGGAGAATACGAAAAAACCCTTTATGTAATGGGCGACGATAAAAAATGGTACAAATCATTGAAAGAATGGAATAAATTTCAAGCTCAGAAACATGAAGATATCAGCGCAAAAACCGGAGCATCTGTAACTGGTGGAGATCGCAGCATTACAACAATAGAAATTGAAGATTCTAAAATCAACAAAGGATACAAATTAAGATTTGAATCGGCAGTAGAAGATCAAAAATACCATGTAAATGATGTTGAAATTCCATTAACAACCGAAGGTCTTGCTGACAAAACAGAAGGTAAAGGTTACATTAGATACGTAAGATTAAACAAGATTTAATACTATAATATAGTAAGCTTTGTAAAAGTTTTGAACTTTGACAAAGCTTAAAACACAATCTTTGTCATCCCGAGTAACGAGGGATCTCCGCAAGAAACTCCGCAAACTAAGTTATCAATCTTTGTCGAGCTACTCACGGAGATCCCTCGTTACTCGGGATGACAAAAATGCGAATCAAACCACATTCGATTACCTTTTAGCACACACTCAATGACTCTTTCTTTTTGGCGTTACACACACTTAGCTTTGGCTTTGTTTTCTTCTTTATTTTTACTGCTCGCATCCGTTACGGGTATTATCTTGGCAATAGATGCCGTTCAGGAAAAAACAAATCCGTACAAAGTAGAGAATTTTGACACCATTACTTTGGGTGAAACCTTGCCAATCTTAAAAAAGTCCTATTCTGAAATTACAGAGTTAAGCGTCGATTACAATCAATTTGTAACACTTCAGGCAATTGATCAGGACGGAAACGATATCAATGCCTACATCGATCCTAAAACTGGTAAAGCTTTAGGGAAACCTGTAAAAAAAAGCGAATTCATACAATGGGTAACCAGCTTGCATCGTTCCTTGTTTCTTCATGAAACGGGACGTTTTTTTGTTGGAGTAATTTCTTTTTTATTAGTATTAATTTCGATTTCGGGTTTTGCACTTGTACTTAACAGACAAAGGGGAATTCGTAATTTCTTTTCGAAAGTAATAAAAGAATATTTTGCACAATATTATCACGTTGTTTTGGGACGATTGGCTTTAATTCCAATTCTGATTATTGCACTTACCGGAACCTATTTATCACTGGAAAGATTTAATTTTTTCATGGGTGAAAAGAAAGAAAAGCAAAAAACAGAAACTGTAGCGCCCACCCAAAAAGGTGCAGCAATAAATATTTTCAAAACGACATTTTTATCAGATGTCAAAAAAATCGAATTTCCTTTTACAGATGATCCTGAAGAATATTATATCATTGAATTAAAAGACAGAGAAATTGAAGTTAATCAGGTTACAGGCGCTGTAATTACAGAGAAACGTTCGCCAATGACCGCTCAATTTGCTGATTTAAGTCTTGACCTTCACACTGGGAGAATAAACGGAATTTGGGCCGTAATTCTTGCCATTGCCTGTATTAATATTCTCTTTTTTATCTATTCCGGTTTTGCAATTACTTTAAAAAGAAGGTCAAGCCGAATTAAAAATAAATTTAATGCCAACGAAAGTAAATATATTTTACTCGCAGGTTCTGAAAACGGAAGTACTTTACGTTTTGCAAATGCAATTCAGAAACAATTAATTGATCGTGGTGAAAAAGCCCACATTGCTCAATTAAATCAATATAAAGTTTTCCCAAAAGCAGAACATATTATTGTGTTTTCTTCGACTCACGGATTGGGAGATGCACCTTCTAACGGAAATAAATTTTTATCACTTTTAAAGAAATACGATCAAGAACAAAAAATCAATTTTTCGGTAGTAGGTTTTGGTTCAAAAGCTTATCCGGATTTTTGTGGTTTTGCAGTTGAAATTGATCAGCTTTTGGCAACTCAAAACTGGGCAGAACGCTTTCTGGAATTACAAACCGTAAACGATAAATCGGCAGAAGAATTTGTAGAATGGATTAAACTTTGGAGTGCCAAAACAGAAATTCCATTATCGACAACGCCTTCTTTATACAATCACGCGCCAAAAGGTTTATCTAAACTAATGGTTTTAGACAAAACATTAGTTTCTGAATTCGAACAAACCTTTCTGGTTACTTTGCGCGCCAATATGAGAACCAAATTTACATCTGGAGATTTGTTGGCAATTTATCCCGCAAATGATACCAGAGAACGTCTTTATTCGATTGGAAATCATACCGGAAATATTCAATTAGTCGTGAAATTACATCCACACGGGTTAGGTTCCGGATTTCTTAATAATCTTGAACCTGGAAATACAATTAAAGCCAGAATAATTAATAATGGTGCTTTTCATTTTCCTAAAAAAGCCTCAAAAGTAGCCTTAATTTCTAACGGAACTGGTATTGCACCTTTTCTGGGAATGATCGAGCAAAACAAAAAAAAGATAGAAACTCATTTATATTCCGGTTTCCGAATGGAGACTGAAATGGTTTTAGGATATAAAAAGTTTACATCAGAAATGATTGAAAAGCAAAAACTTCATGATTTTCATTTGGCTTTATCACGCGAATCAAATCAGTTTTATATAATGGATTTAATCAAACGCGATGCTGACTTTTTTACTGATTTGTTACAGCAAAACGGAGTGATTATGATTTGTGGTTCTCTTGCCATGCAAAAAGATGTGGAAACGATTTTGGATAGTTTGTGTCAGAAAAAGAAAATGAAATCAATTTCAGAATATAAAGAAAATGGTCAAATTTTAACCGATTGTTATTAATTTTAATTGTGTCTCTAAGCAATTGTGCCTTTAGGTACAAAATGTTGGTAGAAAACACAAATTAAAAACACATTTAGCGTGCCGTAGGTACGCAATAGGAATCATTTTGTTACGTACCTACGGCACGCTGACGAATTTGCGACATAATAGCTACCAATATTTTGTACCTAAAGGCACATTTATAATCTTAATAAAACGGTTCTAAAATGATTTTCATGAATAAACCAATCCTATATAAACTTCTATTTTTTTTCATACTAATGTCTGGATTATCCGGCAACGCACAAGTTCTCCGTAAAAGAACAACGCTTCTTATGGGCGGACGTTTTGATATAACAATTGTTGCTAATGATTCGCTTGAAGCGGAAAAAAATATAGATGTCGTTATTGCCGAAATCACAAGGATTGAAAACCTAATCTCAGATTGGAAATCAGATTCGCAAGTTTCTGAAGTAAACCAGAATGCAGGAATCAAACCCATAAAAGTAGATCGTGAGGTTTTTGAATTAACGCAAAGAGCGATTCAATTTTCTGAAGCTACAAAAGGCGGATTTGACGTGAGTTTTGCCGCAATGGACAGAATCTGGAAATTTGACGGATCAATGACCGAAATGCCTTCGGCGGAAGCCATAAAAAAATCAGTAGAAAAAGTAGGTTACAAAAACATCATTCTGGATAGTGTACAATCTACTATTTTTCTAAAACTAAAAGGAATGAAAATTGGTTTTGGCGCTTTAGGCGAAGGATATGCAACTGATAAATGTCGCGCCATGATGATCGCAAAAGGCATAAAAGCCGGCATTATAAATGGTTCAGGAGATATGAGTACGTGGGGGAAACAACCAAACGGAAATCCGTGGAAAATAGGTATTACAAACCCATTTAATCCTGAAAAACTTCTGGCTACAATTCCGTTAGAACAACACGCAATCACGACTTCCGGCAGTTATGAAAAGTTTGTTATTTTTAATGGCGTACGTTACTCCCATATCATAAATCCCGCAACAGGTTATCCCGCAACAGGATTATGCAGCGTGACAGTTCTTGGTCCTGACGCCGAAACTGCAAATGGCTTAAGCACTTCGCTTATGGTTTTAGGGCAAAAAGAAGGTCTTATTTTGCTTCAAAAATATCCTGACTATAGCTGCTTAATGATTACGGATAATGGTAAAGTAGTGAAATCAAAAAACTTCAAAATCAAGAAATTCAAAGCTAAACTTTAGTAAAACACATTGGATTATCTTTGTCGAATTCCTTGTGATGGATGGATTAAAATCCATCCCTACAATATAGTTCGTTCCTCTGGAACTCTGCATAAAATCCCGCAGGAATGATTTATCTTGTAGCAAGGGTTTTTAATCCCTTGAAACGCAACGTAACCCCAATCTTTGTCATTGCGAGGAACGAAGCAACCATACTAACAAAAATTACTAATTGAATTCAGCAAATGAGATTGCTTCGTTCCTCGCAAAGACCAATCTTTGTCGAGTTTCTTGCGGAGATTTACTTCGTCTGTTCGCTATCGCTCGGGTCTCATTCCTCCTTTTTCAGAACAAAACATAAAAAAAACGCCCCATTTCTGAGGCGCTCTTCCATTTAGTCATGTTTTTAATTAGTGGTGATCATCGTGCGAATGATTCTTATCCCTGTCTTTGTTTGGATGATCCTTTTTTGAATTTCCTTTATAATTATCTTTATCCTTTTTGTTATGATATTCTTTGTTGTTTTTTTCCGGTTTATTACCTCTGTTTTTCTGAGGTTTTCCGTGATATCCTTTTGGATAATTAGCTCTGTGTTTACTATGATACGTATAAGGAGCATTTCCTCTGTAATCATTTAAAACCACTTTATAACCTCCATATAAATCATATTGTCTGTATCTTGAAGGCAATCTATTTTCGCGAATCCATCGTCCATTGTTGTCATAAATAAACTGACTTTGTACAACATCATAATAAATATCAATGTCCGGTAAATAGTAATATCTACTATTGTCATAACCTTGTGGTCCCCAATTTGGAGGTGTACCAATATTTACGTTTACTGAAACTTGTGCCTGTGCAAAAACGCTCATCAAGAGTATTAATGCGATTCCTATTTTTTTCATTGTTGTGGTATTTAAGTATTATTTGATTTAATACAAAGCTAAAGTAGTGCCAAATATTTGTCTTTGTGCTATTCATTATACGAAACCACATTGTCAATCGACGAAAAGCACTTCTTAATCGATATATAATATACGAAAAAACGCCTCAATCTTGAGGCGTTTTTAAACAAATAAAACAATACAATAACCAATACTATTATTTCCATCCACCGCCTAAAGCGCGGTACAAATCAACAACTGCTTGTAATTTTTGTAAATTATCATTTACACCACTCAATTGCGCCGCCAATAAATTTTGTTCCGATGTTAATACATCGGTATAATTTGTTGCCGAACTATACTCTAATAATTGTTGTGTAAAATCGACTGATTTTTCAAGAGCTTCAATTTGTTTTTCTCTTGAATCTTCTTTTTCAACGGCCATTTCATAAGCATACAAAGCATTTGAAACTTCTTGTCCTGCCACCAAAAGGCTTTGTTGGAAGTTGTTTAATGCCTGCACTTGTTTGGATTGTGCAGTTGTTAATCTTGCTTTGTTCAATCCCTGATTAAAAAGCGGCTGCGTTAAACCGCCAATCAAAGAATAAAAAACAGAATTAGTGAAAAAATCCGTCAATTGCAAATTCGAAAATCCGCCACTTGCTGTCAATGTCAAACTAGGATAAAAATAAGTTTTAGCCATATTTGTGTTTTCAAAAGCGGTTCTGAAATTAAATTCCGCCTGACGGACATCCGGACGATTCTCTAATAATTGCGCCGGAACACCAATAGCGATATTCTCCGGAATTACCTGATTTCCTAATGTTCCTCTTTCAATAGTTCCAGGAGCTTGTCCCAACAAAATATTCAGGGCATTTTCAGTCTCGCGAATGTCTCTTTTTAAGTCCGGAATCAATACTTCGGCAGCATGTTGATTGGCTTCACTTTGCACGACTGCTGCACCTGTAACTATCGCTCCTTCTTTTAAAGCCTTTATAACTTCAACATTTTTGATACGACTTTCTAATGTTTCTTTAGTAATTTCAAGTTGTTTATCATAAGCTAACAACAAAAAATAATTATTAGCAATATCCGAAATCAATTGCGTCTGAATAGCTTGTTTTGCAGCATCTGTAGAAAGATAGGTTGCCAAAGCCGCTCTTTTTGAACTGCTTAGTTTTCCCCAAATATCAGCTTCCCAAGACGTACTTAAACCTAGTTTGTAAGTCGTCGTTAAGGTATTGATATTAATTCCTGCCGGAAAATTCAAACCTGCTTCAGATTGCTTTGTGTGTGTTGCATTAGCATCCAGATTCAAAGTTGGATAATACGCTAGTTTTGACTGACGTAAAGAAGCACGCGCCTGAACAATGTTTTCAATAGCATTTTTTAAATTGAGATTTTGATTTAATCCTTTTTGAATTAAAGCATTCAGTTTTTCGTCTTTAAAAACGCTTTGCCAAGGCATACTCGCCATCGTAGTCGAATCGGCAGAAGCCTTATCACGATACAAATTATCTGTCGATATCGTGGTGGGGCGTTCGTATTTTTTAGTAACGCAGGCACTCAAAAGAGTGGCTGCAATTACTATCATAATATATTTATTTGAACTATGAGTCATCTTTGTATTAATTAAATTATTACTCTTTATGAGCTTCGATCAGTTGCACTTCTTCATCATCATCGTCATCATAACCGTCTTTTGCGGGACCACTAACTTTTTCCTGTAAGGTCTGGAAAATGATAAACAATACCGGAATAACAAATACTCCTAATATGGTTCCGATTAGCATTCCTCCAACGGCTCCCGTACCAATCGATTTGTTTCCAACTGCTCCCGCTCCTGTAGCAAACATCAAAGGAACAAGTCCTAAAATAAAGGCAAACGAAGTCATCAAAATTGGTCTTAAACGCGCTACGGCTCCTTCGACTGCGGCTTGCACAATTGGCATTCCTTTTCTCCTTCTTTCTAAAGCAAATTCAACAATCAAAATACCATTCTTCGCCAGCAATCCAATCAACATGATTAAGGAAATCTGCAAGTAAATATTACTGTTTAATTTGAATATAATCGAGAACAAATATGCTCCGGCAAGTCCAAACGGAATCGATAATAATACTGCAAACGGCAATATATAACTCTCATATTGTGCACTTAACAAGAAGTAAACAAACACAAGACATAATATAAAGATGAATATTGTTTCACTTCCGGAAGCTAATTCCTCACGTGTTAATCCTGAGAATTCATATCCATAACCTGCAGGCAATTCCTGCGCTGCAACTTCCTGAATCGCTTTAATTGCGTCTCCGGAACTAAATCCCGGATTTGGCGCTCCTGTAATAGCAATAGAGGTAAATAAGTTAAATCTCGAAATGGATTCTGGTCCAAAAACTCTGGTCATTTTTACAAACTCTGTAATTGGAGCCATTGTTCCTGCGCTATTTCTAACAAAGATTTTATTCAATCCTTCTGTGTTTGTACGGAATTCTGGAGAAGCCTGTACCATAACACGATATTGTTTTCCAAACTTATTGAAATTCGAAGCATACAATCCACCATAATATCCTTGCATTGTCGACAAAATCGTATTCACAGGAACTCCTGCATCTTTGGCTTTAGCCAAATTAATTTCCATCATATATTGCGGGAAACCAGGATTAAATGGCGTTGTTGCATATTGAATTTCGGGACGTTTTGATAACTTTTCTAAGAAATCAGTATTGACCTTAAAGAATTCCTGAGTTGTATGTCCTCCTTTATCCTGCAACTGAAATTCGAATCCACCACTTTGTCCAAATCCTGAAATTGTTGGTGGCGAAATAAAGAAGATATTAGCTTCACGGATTCCGCTTGTTTTGGCAAAAAGCTGACCAATTACGTCATTAACACTTAGATCACGTTTTTCCCACGTATCCATTTTTATAATAACCATACTATAAGCACTTCCTGCTCCGGCTGTAAAGTTTTGTCCAACAATACGCAATGTGTTTTTAACGCCCGGAATCGTTTTGGCAATACTGTCTACTTTCTTGGCAACTACATCAGAACGCTCCATAGAAGCAGATGGTGGTAAACTAATATTAGCAAAGACAGTTCCTAAATCTTCAGCAGGTACGAAAGCTGATGGCGTAGTTTTCATCATATAAAATAATGAAGTACCCGCAAAAAGAATCGCTGCTAATACAATCCATTTTTTGACAGAAAGAAATTGAACTGAACGTTTATATCTACCCGTTACATTATCAAAAGCTACGTTAAACGACGTATAAAATCTTTGAATAAAACTACTATGTTTATGATCGTCAGCATGCGGTTTTAAAAGTAAAGCACACAATGCCGGACTTAATGTCAAAGCGTTCACTGCCGAAAGAATAATTGCAACCGCTAATGTAATCCCAAATTGCTTGTAGAAAACTCCTGTAGATCCATTAATAAAAGTAACGGGAATAAATACGGCAGCCATTACAAGTGTGATCGAAATAATCGCACCCGAAATTTCATCCATCGCGTCAATCGTAGCTTTCTTAGACGATTTATATCCATGATCCAGTTTGGCATGCACCGCCTCGACGACGACAATCGCATCATCGACGACAATACCAATTGCCAAAACCATTGCAAAAAGCGTCAATAAGTTAATCGTAAACCCAAATAAATTCAGGAAGAAGAACGTTCCTACAATCGCAACCGGAACCGCAATTGCCGGAATTAACGTTGATCTAAAATCCTGAAGGAAAATAAATACTACGATAAAAACCAATACGAAAGCCTCAATTAAGGTGTGAATTACCTTTTCGATAGAAGCATCCAGATTTTCGTTAACGTCAACAAGAGTAGTATATTTTACTCCTTTGGGGAAAGTTTTTGCAGCTTCTTCAATCAGTTTTTTTGAGTTGATAATTACGTCACGGGCATTAGATCCCGGAGTCTGGCTAATTGCCAAAGCTGTCGATTCAATACCATTTGTTTTAGTCGTTGAAGCATAACTTAACGATCCCAACTCTACTTTTGCAACATCTTTCAGACGTAACATTTGTCCGTTTCCAACAGATTTTATGATGATATCACCAAATTCCTCTGCACTTGTCAAACGTCCTTTATATTTAATTACATATTGAAAGGCCTGATTTCCGTTCTCCCCAAATTTACCTGGTGCTGCTTCGATATTTTGTTCTGCCAAAGCTGCCGAAATATCGCTTGGAATCAATTTGTATTGTTGCATTACGTCCGGTCTCAGCCAGATTCTCATCGAGTAATCGTTTGCACCAAAAACAGTTACATCTCCTACTCCAACTACACGCTGAATTTGTGGAACAAGGTTGATCTTAGCATAATTTTGAAGGAAAGTCTGACTATACTCATTTCCATCACTATATAAAGAGAAAATCAATAAGTTACTACTCTGACTCTTCGTTACCGTTACTCCAGCCTGAGTTACCTCTACTGGTAATAAACTAGTTGCTCTCGAAACCCTGTTCTGAACGTTTACTGCTGCAAGATCCGGATTTGTTCCTACTTTAAAATAGATTTTTATAGACGCATTACCGTCATTTGTTGCTGTAGAAGTCATGTAAGTCATGTTTTCTACACCATTAATTTGCTCTTCCAACGGAATTACAATACTTTTTAAAACCACATCAGCATTGGCTCCGGTATAACTTGCAGAGACATTTACTGTTGGCGGAGCAATATCAGGATATTGAGAAATAGGCAGCTCAACAAGTCCTAAAATACCTAAAATGACAATAATAACAGATATTACCGTCGAAAGAACAGGTTTTTGTATGAATATTTTAAACATTTTTTTTTCTTATTTTAAGTCAGCATAAACTTCTTCCTGACTTTGATTTTTAGGTTTGATTTCGCTTCCGTCTTTCAACGCTGCAACTCCTTCTAATACAATCTGATCTCCAGTTTTTAAACCTTCGGTTACTACATAATAATTTCCTGCGCTGTTTTCTAAAACTTTGATAGCGACATTTTTAGTTTTACCGTCTTTTCCAACTGTAACGGCAAACATTTTGTCCTGAAGTTCAAAAGTGGCACTTTGCGGAATCATTAGTTTTTGTTCTATGTGTTGCGGGATTTTTACTGTAGCACTACTTCCACTTCTGATGATTGCTTTTGGGTTAGAGAAACGCGCTCTAAAAGTAACCGAACCAGTTTCTGTATTAATTAACCCGTTTACCGTTTCAACATATCCTTTTTCACTATAAGTTGAACCGTCTGAAAGTAATAATGAAACCGCTGGCATTTTTTTAATTAACTGAGCAAGTGAACTTCCGTCAGCAGCAGTTTGAGTAAAGTTTAAAAGCATTTTTTCATTCAATGCAAAATAAGCATAAACGTTACCAATGCTCGAAACTGTAGTCAAAGGTTCTGTTGTATTTGAGCCAACTAAACTTCCTAAACGAAACGGAATCGAACCTACAACGCCATTAACAGGACTTGTTACAGTTGTATATCCCAGATTCGTTTTGGCGTTTACTAAACTTGCATTTGCCTGCGCTAATGTTGCTACAGCAGATTCATAAGTATATTGTGCCGACTCTAAATCGTATTTACTGATAATTCCTTTTTCGACCAATGGTCTTACTTTATTTACAGCCAGTTTTGCTGCACTTAAACTTGCCTGAGCACTTTTTATACTTGCACTTGCCGTACGAACTTCCTGCTCATATTCCGGTGCGCTGATTTTGAATAAAGGCTGTCCTACTTTTACAACAGCACCTTCATCAACAAAAATTTTGTCAATATAACCTTCTACCCTTGGGCGGATTTCGATATTTTGCTGTCCTTGAATTGTTGCGGGAAAATCAGTATATAAAGTTGCCGATTTAGGTTCTAAATTCAGCGTTTTATACTCTTTAACTTGTGGTGCGCCGCCAGCCTGAGCCGATTTGTCGTTTTTATTTCCGCATGAAGCGATGATAACTGACGCAGCAATAATGCTTAAAAAAGATTGCTTATTCATTTTGATGAAATATGAGATTATCTACTTATTAAGAAGCAAAAGAACTAAAACTGTTCAAGCAAAACTTTTCAAATAGACGTAGCCCCAGACACAATCGATAGATATGCGCTAAGAACCGATAAAGGTGGAATCCCTGAAAAATTGTAATTTTGATGGGCGCTCATCGGCTCTAAAATGGTTTTTATGGACTGTAATTACATTTTGAGCGATTGGTTTTATATCGAATGCAAATAAAATGTAATATTGCCCTTCAAACCTTAAATTATAATGGCACCAAACTTTTTTAAACCTTACATTTTCGTCGGATTACATATCCTGGTCTGGCTATTATTAGGATTTACCTTGTTGTTTTATATTCCGCTCACGTGGAATATCGTTCTTCCGCCAATCTTTTGGTTATGGCAATCTATTGTGCTGTTTTTCATGATTGTTGTATTTTATTTTAATGCACATGTAATCGTCCCAAAAACTATTATAAGAGATAACATAAGTCCATTTTTTATTTTGGTGCTTTTTATCATTTTTATAATGCAATTGATTGCTTATCTCTACAATTACAATACTGACTTACACAATAAATTGGCATTAATCTTAGGTTTTAAAAAATACCGAAATGATTATTTTGACAATTATGTTTTCACAATAACCTTATTAGTTTTAGGAATTAGTACAAGTTATGCGATGCTTCGCCACTGGCAAAAAGCTGCACAACACAAGCAAAAACTGGAACAGGATAAAACCATGGCAGAACTGGCGATGCTAAAAGCGCAAATTAATCCACACTTTTTCTTTAATTCGCTTAATAGCATTTATTCCCTTACTTATACCAATATCGAGGATTCTCGAAGCGCTTTGCATACTTTGAGCCGTATGATGCGTTATTTACTTTATAGTACAGAAGGCGAACGAACTACGCTATTAAAAGAAGTAGAATTCATGAAAGATTTTATAGCTTTGATGAAACTTCGTGCCAATAAAAAACTAACAATAACAACAGATATACCCGAAAAAATTCATGATTTTCCAATTGTTCCAATGTTGTTATTACCTTTAGTAGAAAATGCTTTTAAACACGGTATTCACGCCACAGATAAAAGCGAAATACATATTAGTTTAAAACAAGATGGAAACAACCTTGAATTTGAAGTTGAAAATACTTTTTTCGAAAAAACATCAACTACGGATCAAGGCGGAATTGGGTTAACAAATACAAAACGCAGATTGCATTTGATTTATCCAAACAAGCATTCTATGACTGCCGGTATTGACCAGAATGGCAAATACAAAGTAAATCTGCAAATAACTTTAGAACAATGATTGTATTAAAATGTATAGCAGTAGACGACGAACCACTTGCGTTAAGGCTTGTGGAAACTTTTATAGAGCAAACTCCGTTTTTGCAATTGGCCTGCAGTTGCGATAATGCCGTCGAAGCTATGAGTTTAATACGCGAGCAACAACCTGACATTGTTTTTCTGGATATAAATATGCCAAACTTAACAGGAATGGAACTTGCCAGACTTTTACAGGAACAACCGGGACCATTGCCTAAAATTATTTTTACTACCGCTTACAATCATTATGCAATTGAAGGATATCGCGTAAATGCGGTCGATTATTTGTTGAAACCTTTTAGTTACGAAGAGTTTTTAAGAGCTGCCAACAAAGTTTTGCAAATGTCTGAAGAAGCTTCAAATCAATTTCATTCTGTTTCGGCCGATGATGAATTTATTTTTTTGAAAGTCGAATATCAATGGGTCAGAATTTCTTTGAAAGATATTTTATACATCGAAAGTTTGAAGGATTATGTCAAAGTGCATCTCGAAGATTCTCAGAAATCTTTGATGTCTTTGATTTCGCTTAAAGCATTGGAAGAGAAATTATCTTCTTCGAAATTTATGCGTATCAATCGTTCTTTTATTGTTCCATTAGATAAAATAAGTTCGATAAGCAAAAACTCAATCTTCATTGGTAAAACCGAAATTACAGTTGGAGAACAATACAAAGAAACCTTTAAAACCATCGTAGACAAATGGTTGAAATAATTATAATATAATACCACATGGAAAAAAGATCAAATAAATATTACCTCACATTAAGCTTAAAGGAATATGCAAACGGGGAAACTGAACCCGCAAAAGAACTAGGAATTGAATTTGACAATCACGACGAAATATTTGGGATTATCGAAAGAATAAAAGACAAAAATATATTTGAAAATCCGCATGAAGCAACGCAATTTGCACTTGGTTTGAAATTGTTCAGCGAAATCAAATTAAAACACCGCAAGAATCCACTTTTTGAAGAATTGAATGAAGTGTTTCCAATCTTCATGAAAAAATTAAAAAGTATGTAAAATAAGAAAGACTGTCGTAAAAGGCAGTCTTTTTTTTATTTTCTGTCATTTCGAGCGAAGGGAGAAATCACAAAAAAATCAATTACAATTTTCCATTTCAATAATCGAATATCCGTTTTTAAGAATTTGATTTTCTATTTCTATTGGAGCTTTATCAATATGGCAAAATTTACATTCTTTTGATGTCAAAGGCTGACCTTCTTGCGAAACCGTTTTAAGATACTCTTTTCCATATTCAAAAACCTTTTCGGCATTGTCTGTACGTTCGTCAACCAGAATATCAAAATGCATAATTTTTCCATCATTTCGGGTTACATAAGTATCCCATACTGCTACTTTCATATGATTTGTATTGTTTTAAATTAGATCTTTTTTGGTTTTATTATGGGTACAAAATTACTCGAGTTTGTAATTTGCTGAATAATCCAGTTTTTTGATTTATAGCGATATTCTGGTCTACTTCAAATACAAACTGGACTATTTATAATACTCAAAACTGGATCTTTTCGCTACTCCACTCTTTTATTACTTTTGAAATTATGAAAGAAGCCATTATTTTTTAACCTGAAACAAGTTCATCAGCGTATTGAAAATGCCTGTAAACTTTATGGCAGAGATGTATCAGATGTCAAATTATTATTGGCAACTAAAACTGTTTCTGCCAACAATATTCAAATTGCAATTGAAGCTGGAGAAACACTTATAGGCGAAAATAAAATGCAGGAATTGCGCGATAAAGATTCCGTTTTGAAAAATCTAAATATCGAGCGCCATTTTATTGGGCATTTGCAAACTAATAAAGTAAAAGATGTTCTTAAATATGCAACTTGCATTCAATCGCTTGACAGAATAAGTTTAGCCGAAGAACTCGACAAACAATTGCAAAAAGAAAACAAAAGCATTGATGTTTATATTCAGGTAAATACATCATTTGAAGAAAGTAAATTTGGTTTATCGCCAAAAGAAGTAATTCCGTTTATTGAAAAAATAAAAGACTTTCGAACTTTGAATATTAAAGGTTTAATGACAATTGGATTATTAGATGTTGAGAAAGAAAAAATGCGTCCTTCATTACGTTTACTTCGGGAAATAAGAGATGAAATTTACGTTCATAAAATGGAAGGAATTACCAATCTAGAACTTTCAATGGGAATGTCTCAGGATTTAGAATTGGCTATTGCCGAAGGTTCAAATTTGGTAAGAGTTGGGACTTCTGTTTTTGGAAACCGCTTTTTAGGAAAAGAAATCTGGAACGAAAATATTGCAGAATAAAGTCTAATTTTGCACCAAATAAAAATTCAAATGAATCTGTTCGAACTTGTTATAAATGATACTGAAAAAGTAGCGCTGAATGATTTGCATTTCAGTCAGGAGAATAAAACGACGCTGCTTCAAACGATTAAAGAACATACTTATATCGAAGAATTAAAAAAGTACAATCTTGCAGTTGACAATAAAATACTTCTTCACGGTCATTCCGGCTGTGGAAAAACGACGACTGCAAAAGCTATTGCAACTTCTTTGAATAAAAAGATTATTATAATAAATCTCAGCACTTTAATTGATGCTAAAATTGGAGAAACGTCAAAAAATCTAAAAGCTATATTTGATCGCGTAATCTCAGAAAAAGCAGTTTTGTTTCTGGATGAATTTGACCAAATTGGAAAAAGCAGAGATAATAATGACAAAGATGTTGCCGAAATGAAACGTTTGGTAAACACCTTAATTCAGTTGATTGATTATTTCCCAAGCAACAGTTTGCTTATTTGCGCCACCAATTATTACGATAGCATTGACACGGCTTTGCTTAGAAGATTTCAGATTAAATTAAAATTTGAAATGCCAAACGAGAATGAACTTCTTGCTTATTATGACAAACAATTAGAACGCTTTCCCGTTCATTTTCAAGATATTCCACGCAAATTAAATATTTCATACGCTGAAGCGAAAGATTATATCAACACAACAATGAAAAGGCAAATCATCGCCGAATTAGAACTTCAGAATCAACAAAAACTTACTGAAACAATACTATAAAAAAATGCCTCATCAAATGAGGCATTTTTATTTTATAACATAAATTATATTAAGCTTTTGCTTTTCTTTTTACTGTACAGCCAATTTCTTTTGTTTGTGTAATCGCTGGTTTTTGATTGCTTTTTAAGGATGCAATTACATCTTCGGCATATTTAGTTTTTTCCGTTTTAGTTCCTTCCGGATCATTATCGATTGCTCCTACATATTCTACAACATTTCCTTTAGCACTTTTTGAAACAATAAAAAGATGTGGTGTGTGTTTTGCGCCGTATTCATCCGTAATTTTTTGTCCTGCATCGAATAAATAAGGGAAAGGATATTTTTTATCTTTTGCTAAATCCTGCATTTTATCAAACGAATCTGCTTTTGAAGCTTCAGGATCATTTGGATTAATTGCAATTACTGGATATCCTTGAGATTTGAACTTTTTGTCAAGTTCTATTATTCTTTGCTCATAAGCCACTGCATATGGACAAGTATTACAGGTAAAAACAACAATAAATCCTTTGGCTTTTGGAAAACTTGCAAAAGAAACTTCTTTTCCATCTACATTTTTCAATTTAAAATCCGGTGCAGTATCTCCGGCTTTAAGTGTTGTTTGTGCCTGAGAGAGCAACATATTAAATAAAAATAACATCGTTGCAGTAATAAAATTTTTCATAGTTTATAGTTTTTTATATTCAGTTAATAATTGTTCATAGGTAAATTCAGATTCGACAAATTTTCTTTTATCACCTTTTATAAAAAGTGTTGCGGGAATACTTCCGGACCAATTAGGATCAATTCTGTCGATATATTCTTGTGGATTGCTTTCGTTCAATAAAAAAACCTGGCTTTTCATGTTTTTTCTTTTGACAAACGGTATTACTGCTGAACTCAGTTTGGATTTAAAATCAACACTCACTAATAATACAGCCAATTTCTCAGCTTTATATTCAGCGTTCAACTTTTCGAAATGAGGTAATTCCTTAATGCAGGGAGCGCACCAGGTTGCCCAAAAATTCACGACATAAGTACTGTCTTTTCCGTTTTTGATTCTTTCTTGTAATTGATCAATGTTTATCAACTTTACGTTCTGACCAAATGCCGTTATCGAAAAAGCAAAAAACAAAAAAGTATATATTTTAAAAGCGTGGATTTTCATATTTGTGAGTGCTTTAGTAGTTTGCCTTACAAATATAAACTAATGTTAAATTATTTTTTGTTAATGAAAGTTTAATGGTTTAAAAATTCGCCACGAAGCCACAAAGTCGCAAAGTTAAATCCATTATCAAGGGTTGAAATGTGCCATTAGGCACTAAATATTGGTAGAAAATATGAATTGAAACAAATTTAGCGTGCCGTAGGTACGCAACAAAATCATAATAATTGCGTACCTACTGCACGCCACCGAATTTCAAATTTGTATGACTACTAATATTTTGTGCCTAGCGGCACAAATCGCAAATTTTCAATTCTTTACTGGCATTACTATCGTTATAAATCAGATTTTATCTAAAATAATATATTACGTTTTTATCGAACTTCAAAACGCAATATATTTTTGTTCGAAGTCTTACATTGTAACTTTTATGTTTGTATTATTTACAAACAAAAGTTTCTCCATATTACTCATATTGATAAGTGATAAAATACCATTCTTATTTTGATTAATGCCATTTATTTTAAAGCAAAATTCATCACCATCTTTATCCATCAATGTTAAATACTCAATAGTATCATCTGAATTATTCTGACAACTGTGCGAAATGGAATATTTGTACATTACTTTGAAACTATCATTGACATAATTGTAAACCTTTCCGTCTGGCGTAAAAACCCATCTTGCACTGCGGTTTGCATTATTATACCAGGTTCCAATAATTTTTTTAGAAGAAGGATCTTCATCTTGAGTATTTCCGAAAATTGTAGGGATTTGTAATACCAATAGCAAAATTAAAAATAGCTTTTTCATAGTTTTTTAGTGTTTAATTATGTGCTTAAGTTTCAATCTTATTTTTGAAATTATTTTCTTCTTACAAAAATAGCAAATAATTGATTACCAGATTATGTTCCATCGGAACATCTCATCTGTAAAATCGATAATATGTAACAAACTCTTCATTAATTCGTCCTATAAAAAAACCAAAAGCTATGGATACGAAACCAAATACCAACTTGAAAGATTTTGAAGTTAATATCAAAATTAAACTTGCATTTCTCTGGACATCAGCAACCTTGTGTTATTTGTATGGAGATTATTTTGAATTGTATGTGCCCAAAAAAACGGCTGGACTTGTAAGCGGAGACAATTTACTTGACAATCCTGTAAAATTATTTATGGCGGCAGTTTTACTCGCCATTCCGGCGGTGATGGTATTTTTTTCTATTCTGTTAAAACCAAAAATTAATAGATTCCTTAATATCTTATTTGGAGTTTTCTATACTTTAATTATGGTATTGATTGCTTTTACTTCGCTAACGCCATGGAGAAGTTTTTACGTTTTTCTGGCACTTCTTGAAAGTTTAATTACATTGCTGATTGTCTTTTATGCCTGGAAATGGCCAAGAGAATTTTAATAAATTCTAGAGTTCCCCGAATTTCTCTTTATATCGTTCCAGTTCTGCTTCTGTTTTATGAAGAAGTTTTTCGAGAAGCTTTATTTTATCTTCGTAGAGAACTTTTAGCGTTGTGGTATTTTCGGTGTTAATCAGAATGCTTCCGTTATTGTTTCCGATAACTTTATTGAAATTTCCGAAATAGCGCTGACCATCAAAACTTAGAATATCTTCGACACTAACTTCTAAAATTCGGGCAATTTCGACCAGCTTCACGTAGGATAAAATGGTTTTTCCTTTTTCAATTTTGCTATAACCTGCCTGAGTAACGCCAAGTTGTTCTGCCATATATTCTTGTGTGTAATTTTTGAGCTCTCTAATACTTTTTATTTTATTTTTTATTGAAGTGGACATATTTTTTCGTTTGGGGGATGTAGAATAGACAAAACAACTCAATATCAAAATCTGATATTACAGCAGTTCCATCTTGAATTGTATGCTAAAACTATTTCACTTGTAGGAAAGTGAAGCCGGGTATTTTGTTATTTTTTCTTTGCAATAATTACAAATCCATATATTACAGCAATAACAATGCATACCAAATCATAATTAGAAATTGGAGGTAATAACATTTAGTAAAATTTTAGTAGATTAGGCAGTTTTCTTTATCATTCGATCAAACTGTAGGTTCAAGTATTGATCTATTTGCCTGCCTATGAGATTCCGGTCTTCGGCTTTGATTTTGATCGAAATTTCTTTTTCATAAATATCCCGGACCAAAACGAAATATTCAAATTCTGTGCGATCATTAAATCTTAGAATGATCAGAAATGTATAACACAATAAAGTTGGAATGATATAATATACGTCGATTATATCCGAAAAAATCATGCAATAATAGGCTATCGCGGTGACGAGAATAAACATGGCGTTGACCAGAAAATAGGTTTTCTTTTTTCGCGATATACCAAGTTCAACTATTTCATAAAAAGAATATTGCCATTGATTTTTGCCATAACAAAAATGGACTTGATTTGGAGTAAGGGTAGTGAACATAATAAATAGTAGGTAAAAAACAATTTAGGACTTTGTTTAAGGAATATTGCAGTTCTTCAATGCAAAAAACTCTCTTCCGCAATATTACGCAATAACTTCTTTTTTTTCTTACAACACATCTCATAGAATATAACTAAAAGTTATAATTAAATCCAAAACACAACTTAACACCTATAATAGTTCGTTTTATATAATACAAGTCTTACTTTTTAGTTTTTTCAATGTTTATCTTAACTATTTTTTACTAGAGAAATAATTTCTGACAATTAAATAAAGAACTCACTTACTTCTAAAAATCCCTAAATACTGCAATATTCCAAAAAATCACAATATAATCAACTGATAATTATAGAAATACAAACACATATTTTGTAATATTTTGCGTAAATTACTAGAGTAAATTAGCAAATGTATAAGCCTTTAAAAATAAATTCTAAAATAAGCCACACTAACTATTAAAATAAACTATCATGGAAAAGCTAAACAACCCAAATTATCGCGATTATAGTGATCTTGATACTCTTATCGAAAAGGAAAACAACTATGCTGATAACATTTTTAATGAAGAAGAGCAATTGATAACTGACCTTAATCATGAAACAAATGATTATAACAGAAACGAAAATACTCCTAATGAAGAAGCAATTATAAATGGAGAGGAACAAATCACAAATGACGAAGATTTAGAAAATCCGGATAATACTTTAGAAAAAGACGGTGATCTCGACGATGATGATTCTGACGATGAAGACGATTCTGATGATGATCTTGATGAAATATCTCATGATCCTTTTCCGAGTCTTGAACCTGGAAATTTCTAAAAAAGCAATATCAAATATACACAGATAACTGCTAAGGATTATTCTTGGCAGTTGTCTGCTTTTTGTTGATAATCAGCATGAAATTCTATAAGATAAAATCAAAACTATATAATTTTTCTCCTTAGGATTACCGTAATTTTAAATTATTAGTTTTAAACAAATTAAACTGATTTTAGAAAATTATTGCAGCGCATGGATATCACAATTCAAATCATTTGGCTTTTTGTTCTCGCTCTTCCAATTGCTTGCGTAAGTTGGACGGTTACACACGAAGAAATTTTCAAAGAACCACGAGAATGGTGTGTCAAACGTTCTAAAAACGAAAAGACAATTCTTGGCAGAAAGGCATTTTATCTCTTTACTTGCGAGTACTGTTTTAGCCATTATGTCACAATTGCATTTTTGGCTCTTTGTAATTATAAACTTTTCTTAAATGATTGGCGCGGCTATATTTTGGCAGGATTTTCGCTTGTTTTTATAGCAAATGTCTATATGAGCCTTTTTGCATTATTAAGACAAGCTATAAAAAAAGAAAAAGTCGAAATTGAAAAAATCGAACAAGAAACTGATGCTGAAAAGCTATCTAAATAATAAAGTATAACAAACAAAATTCAAAAAATCATGGAAAATTTAAATTTCATAGACCCTCTACTTCACGGAATTACTCCTGAAAAATCAAAAATGCCAAATCTAACTACAAAACAATTGCTTTTTGCCGGAGTAGGTTCACTTATTGCAAGTGCCGTTCTTAAAAAAGCAGGACAAAATAAAACAGCTGCAGTTGTTGGCAGTCTTGCATTGCCTTTAATAGCTTCGGCTTGTTACAAACAATATTCTAAAGTTTCGAAAGCAAAAAGCGAAATCAATGACAGTAGTGGTATTGAATACAATCACTAGTCTTTTGTTTCACGTTTAAAAAATTTGTTTCAAGTTTCAGGTTTTCTTTGTTTAAAGATTACCTTTATCTAAAAAAATAAGCCACGAATTCACGAATGATTGTCTACTATTATGTACAAAGATTCGTGAATTCGTGGCTTATTTTTTTTATCAGATTTTAACTTGAAACCTGAAACAAAGAAAACTTGAAACGAGCTTTTAAGAGATATTTATATTTCCTTCGACCCAATTTAAAGCTTTATTGAAAGCTTCTTTTTTAAAGCCGTGAAATTCTCCCGGAACTACATAACTGAATCCGTTTGTAAAGGAAATTATTTCTTCAGAATCTGTAATTATGGCGGCTCGGTTCCATTTTCCAAGATGTTTAAGTCCAAGTAATGCATCTTGCAACCATGCGCCCGAAGTAAAATTTTCTACATCAGTATCTAAAACTAGTAAAAAATTAATTTCATTCGTCTGTTTTACCAAATGTTCTACTGCGGGAATAACTACAGTTAAAAAATCTTCTGTTGTTACTTCTGCTAATGCTCTAAATGCTACAATATTATCTGTTGTGTCGATTTGATGTATCATGATATTTCTATTTTGAATGTTATTAATGTCGGGTTTGTGATTTTTAGTTTTCACCGAAATTCCTATCAAAAATACCTATAGAATAGTGTTCAGGCATTATATCATCTCTTTGTATTATTATAAAATAACTACGTGCTTTTTTTTTAGGTGCTGAGTAACTAAGGTTCTAAGGTTCTGAGCTCTCTGCTTACTGTTTACTTGATATTTTTGACATACTAAGTTACTGATAATCTGCGAATATTAGACTTATATAAAGTATGTTTTTATAGACCTCCGTTTCCTTCATCAACAGATTTTTTGATTCTGTGGAAGGATTTTATAAGGTCAGGAAGGAAATTATTAAAAATGAGTTTTACCTGTACTGCGTTAACAAATTTATCCGTATCTTTTCTTGGCATAATTTCGTTGTTATAAGAAGCCTCCACTATAAAATCTTTAATAAATTCATAACCTAATCCCAGTGTAAGCCTGTTTCTGTCAAAATTTTCAGGGCCACCTACTTGACTGTCGGTCTTAAAAAAAACTTCTTCGGCAGCAAAAGAATATAAAACACCTTTGTGAATTTTAAGATCTGTAATAGGATATACTGCCTTGACCTGAAAACGAAGACGTTCTACAGCTTCAAAATAGCCGTCGTCGTTATGCAAATGCCGATCTTCAAGTCGGAATCTCAAATTTACTTTTATCCTATAATCTTTCAATAAACTATAGCTTACCTGCAACGCTGATCGCCATTCTGGTGCTTCTGTCTGATTAAGTTCCGGTACATTTTTATTCGAATAGTAAGCATAAAATATAGACATTTTCCATCGGTCACCCGGATAATAATGTGCCCAGCCTCGAAGATAAGTTTGTGTAATATCATGAAAAACAGCTTTATCCTCCGGCGTACTACTCGAAGTAAAACCTGCATCTAATTCAACTACCCAATTTTGACTTAAATCTTTTGTAAATGCATATTCATTCCAAAACTGATTTAGATTATCCGTTTGCGAATTTACAATTGTGGTATATACCAGTAAGAGAACATAAATACTATATTTCATGCTTTGTCTGTTGTCTGTGGTGCGACTGAATTTGTTTTTGTTTGAGCAAATTTTACTACTACTGGTATTCAAGAAAGCGAAAACACAATTGAATGCATTTTCGCTTTTGATCTTTTTTTTATCAATAATTGAAATTTTTATTGAAAGTTCTTTTATTTGCTAAAATCATAGCTTAAAGATGCTCCAAGTCCAAACTGAAATGTCGACACATAATCATCAACTGCTACAGGTCCCCAATAGTAAGTCCAATAATAATCATATCCAACAGCCGCCGACATAGATTGTAAATAAGCATGTAGGTTTATTGATAATGGTGAACTGGTCTTGATTTTTACACCTCCTTTAATTTCCCAGGCAAAATAAGTTCCGCTGCCACTATTAGGTGTTTCAAGAATCGAAACACCAGCACCGGCTCCTAAAAACGGTTGTAGATTCTGTGTGCTTGAACCAAAATAATACGTATAATCTGCTAATATATAGTTTATAGCTCCTTTATCATTTCCGGCATTAAGCTGAGTTCCTGGAGGAACACCACCAATAGGCGTGATAACGTTTGTGTATAAAGGCATTTTTGTATCAAGTCTGTTATATTTTAACTCTATAGAACTATTTTCCATAAAGAAATATTCCAATCCTAAACCGTACTCAAAACCATCTTCAACGCGGGCATATGAGTCATCAAAATCTACTCTATCCGAAAAAGTGTAGCCTCCATAAAGATTTAATAAAAATGATTTTGAACTTTGAGCTGACATTGTCAGCGAGAAGAAAAAAACAACGAATAATAAATGATTCTTTTTCATAATTTGATTTTTTTTAATGGGTTTCCAATTTTACTATAGCAGCGAGATGTTTTATATTATAAACTTTAACTTACAATATTTTTCAAATTGCTACATATAGCTTTGATTTTACATTTTTCCAAAATTATCCAAAATGAAAATAAAAATCTTTGAGATATAGCCGTTTAATGGTTTCAAATTACAATTTGCAACCAATATTTGGAGGTTCTGAGATGCAAAGGTTCTGAGGTACTAAGATTTTTTTGATTGTTTTTATATTAAAATACGCACTGTTGTGTGTCTATGCAAATTAGAATGTGCAAATATGAACCGTCTATAAAAACAAAAGCCTGCTTCTTTCGAAACAGGCAATTTGTAAAAAAAATAAACTAACACAAAACTTTTAATTATATCCTTGATTTTGTTTGATTACCTTTTGATCGATAACCGTTTGTGGAATTGGAAATATTCTTCTAAATGGTTGAGTAACTGCTTTTGCAGTTCCCGGTAAATCAAATTTCCCAAAACGAATACTTTCTGGTCTTCTTTGTAATTCCCAGTACAATTCATAACCTAATTCTTTATACAACTGCTCTGAGTCTAAAGTAGTAAGTGCTTTTCCTGGAGCATTTCCAAATAATGATTCTCTTTTTCTGCTTGTACGCAATTTGTTAAGATCGATCATGGCTAAACCAGCGCTTCCTTTTCTAAAATAAGCTTCAGCTCTCATCGCATAAACTCCACCTAAACGAAATAACGGAATATCAACATTACTGTTACCGTTTCCACCTTCAGGATCAAATTCGTATTTAAAAACACGCGCTCCCTGATTGATTTCGTTTTGAGCAAAAACAGATTTCGTAGGATCTGCAAATGTTAATGATGGTGTAAAATTCATTCTTGTTGTCGTGCTTTTTTCCATAAATAATGGAGAAACTTTTATACGATTACCAACCATTTCAAGAGATCCTGAAGGCAATAATATAGGTCCATATTGAAGTCCAGCCTGAATTCCTCTGTTAAAATGGAACCAAGGCAACGCCGGGCTGCTTTTAGGTACAATGTCTGTTGCAGGAACACTTACATCTGTACCATCATTCATAAACCATGTTCCGTCAGCATATTGATAGTGTTGTTCAAATCTTGGATCGTCATGATTACCATCCCATGATGCGTAGAATTCCGGAGTTGTACAAGCAGCATTTGTTCCTCTGTTTGCAGCAGATGTTCTCTGGTTACGCTCCATACACACATAAGCAAAACTGTTAGAACCGTTACGGATGTAATCTATCTTTTGAGAAATTGCAAAAATAAGTTCTGTACCATTTTCGTTCGTTCTTGCAAAGTTTTTGAAGAAATCACTTTCTAAACTGTATTTTCCTGAATCGATCAATAATGATGTGTAATAAATAACACGGTCCATATCTGTTCCTGTTCCGGTTACAGCAGCTTCATTAAAATTAAAAGCAGATGTTGCATTGAAACGATCTTTAAAAACCGCACGATTCAAATACATATTCGCTAAAAAAGCATAAGCAGCTTGTTTGGTAAATCTTCCGTGGTGTGTTCTTTGTGTACCACTATCAGCCAAATCAGGGATTAGCGCTTCAACATCTTTTATTAACTGATCAATTTGAGTATCAGCTTTTAAAATTTGCAAAGGTGCTGTTATACTCGCTGGGTCTCTATATGGTGCTTGTCCAAATAAATCTAATGTCGTGTAAGTATAAAAAGCTAAAAGCGCTTTTGATTCTGCCAAAAACAATGTCTTTTCCGGAAAAGTTCCCGCTTCTACTGACCTAATTGCACTCAAAGAACGAGTAATTCCGTTATTCAATAAATCCCAATTCGAAACGATAATAGCATTCGTTGAACTCCATGTAAATTCGTGCATATCTCTCCATTTTCCACCATCTCCCCAGTCACTTCCGCGAGTTGGCAAAATAGCTTCATCAGTAGTATATTCCTGCATGGCAAAAACGGCTCCGTGATCTGTAAAAGTTCCGTCTCCAAGTCTGTCATAGGCAGCTGCAAGTGAACCGGCAGGATCTGAAACAGAATTTCCTGATTTTTCATCTAAAACAACTTCATTTAAATCAGTACAACTGTTTAAGAGGATAATAAAAGAGAATAATGTTAAGGTTTTTATGCTAAAAAATGTCTTTGTCTTCATGATTTATAATTTTAAAGTTGCTCCGAAACTGAACGTTCTCGAAGTTGGATAAGCCGCATAATCAATACCAATAGATTGGTTTCCCTGGCTTGGTTTCGGGCTGTTAATTAATGGGTCAAATCCTGAATAATGCGTTATTGTTACCAGATTATTTCCTGTTACATAAAGTGTTAATCCGTTTAACCAGTTCAGTCCTTTTAAGTCGAAATTATAACCAATACGTGCTGTATTTAATCGAATAAAATCAGATTTTTCTAAGAAAAGAGTCGACAAAATTGGTGAGTTTGTTGGGTTTGCACCAGACTCATAATAATTTGTAGAAACGTTTCTGTCCGAAGCAAGGTTGTTGATATTTAAAGCGTTTAATCCCGTATTGTTCAACAAATAACCTCCAGTTTGCCCGATAATTGAGAATGAAAAACTGAAGTTTTTATATCTCATATCACTATTAAGTCCGTAGTAAAAAGTTGGTAAAGCTCCTTCGATAATAACTCTGTCGCTGTTATCAATTTTACCGTCTCCGTTTTGATCTTTAAAGATGTTACCGCCTTTACTATCAAAACCTATGTGTTGCAACAAATAAAATGAACCTGCCGAATAACCACTTTTGTAAATATTAGCATTTACACCAGATTGTCCAGGACCAGAAATAGTTCCTGTTAAGATTTCTGAAATTGGTAAATCTTCAATTTTATTGTTTAATGTTGCTCCGTTTACATCAACATTCCATGTAAAATCTTTAGTGTCAACTAATTTTGAACCTAACATAAACTCAAAACCTTTGTTTACGATTTTACCTTGATTGCTAAGATTTGTCCAAACTGTTGGTGTTGGGCTTAATAGCGGCGAAGTCACGTTTAAGATTGCATCTGTAGTGGTTTTGTTGAAATAATCAAGTGTTCCGTACAATTTATCTCTCCATAAACTAAAATCTAAACCTACGTTGTATTGTGTAACAACCTCCCATTTTAAATCAGGATTTGGTGTTCTAACTACAGAAACTCCGTTTACTAAATTTAAATCATCATATAAATAATACCCGTCAGCACCAGATAAAGAGTAAGCTGCTTTAGTAATTTTATTTTCAACTTCCTGATTTCCTGTTTGTCCCCAGCTTGCTCTTAACTTTAAGTTGTTGATAGCCGTTATATTTTCTAAAAAACTTTCTTTAGAAATATTCCATCCTAAAGCAAATGAAGGAAAGTAACCGTATTTGTTATTATCACCAAAACGAGTCGAACCATCCGCTCTCATCGAAGCCGTTAAAAGATATTTTTCATTGAAAGTATAATTCAATCTTCCAAAATAAGACTGCAATTCATTTTCCTGAGCATATCCAGAAAGTACAGGCAAAATTCCTTTAAATCCAGGATTGATTTCCGGTTTTACACCAACACCTTTTTCAGTAATACCTTCAATACTAAAACTTGTTCCTGATCTTTCGAATTTTTGATAAGAGAAACCACCTAAAGCTTCGACTTTATGTTTTCCAAATGTTCCGTTATACGTTAAATAATGCTCGATTAATGAGTTTTTTGAGTCCAAATTATTCTGAACATATTTACCAATTTTACTGATATCCGTTATGTTTGGATAAATCGTAGTATTTCTTTCAGAAGTTGAACGGTCTACACCAACGTTTAGTTTATATTCTAATCCGTTAACGATTCTAAAAGAAGCCTCAAGGTTTCCTAAAACACGCAACGTATTTGTTTGATCCTCGTAAATACTTAATAAATATGCAGGATTATAATGCGCATTCATATTAAAATTTGTGTAGTTTCCGTTTGCATCAAAAACTGATCTTGTTGGGTTCGCCATCAAAGTATGTATCACCAATTGTCCGTTAGAACCACCGTCATCACTTGTTGGAACTCCATCATCTACGGTCTGACTCGCTGTAAGATTCACTTTTAATTTCAAACGTTTGTTGTCTAAAAATGATTCAGCAGCATTAATTCTTCCTGAAAGACGTTTGAAATTACTATTACGAATAATACCTTGCTGATCCATTTGTGCAACAGACGCATAATAATTCCCTGATTCTGTTTGTTTTGCAAAAGACAAAGCGTTGTTTGTAGTAATCGCAGATCTAAAAATTACATCCTGCCAATCTGTGTTTCCACCATGATCAAATGACTTATCTTTTATCGCATTTCTATATTCGCTTGCACTTAAAACATCCAATTTATGAGCAACAGTCGAAACTCCCATATAAGAGTCATAAGTTAATGTTCCTTCACCTTTAGATCCTTTTTTAGTAGTAACCAAAACAACTCCGTTTGATCCTCTTGCTCCATAAATAGCAGAAGCAGAAGCATCTTTAAGAACCGTAATCGATTCAATATCACTAGTATTCAAAAAGTTTAAAGGATTTTTTGCTGTCGAACTTCCAAAACCAACATTCGTTCCGCTTGGGCTTACATCATCATTAGACAATGGCATACCATCAACTACGAACAAAGGCGTACTTCCGCTTCGGATAGATCCCACACCACGAATGGTAACATTTACTCCTGCTCCCGGTTCTCCACTTGTGCTTACAACGCGAACTCCGGCTACTTTTCCTTGCAATAAATTATCAGCCGAGACATTAACTCCTTGTCTAAAACTTGCCGCTTCAAGTTGTGTAACAGCTCCGGTAACATCTCTTTTAGCTTGTTTACCATAACCTACAACCAAAACTTCATTTAGTTCAGCAGTATTTGGTTCTAACTGGATTGTCATGAAACCACTTTGTGTTACAACAGTTTTGGTTTTATAACCCATGTAGGTAACTTCGATCGTTTTGCCTTCGCCAACAGTAATTTCAAATTCTCCATCAAAATTAGAAGTTGTTGAATTAGAAGAGTTTGTTTCCTTAATAAATGCACCAGGAATTGGCACTTTATTCTCATCAACAACTTTTCCTTTTACTTTAACTCTGTCAATTGCTTTACGAGAGATCGTTTTAGGCGCTTCTGTTTTCTGAATTAAAACTAATTTACCGTTAATATTATAGTTGAAATTTGCTTTTTTAGAAAGATCACTTAAAATTAAAGTCACAGAATCATCTGAAAAATCTACCGTATAAACCGTATTATCAGCGATAATTGCTTGTCCGTAACTGAATTTGTAATCTGTTTGTTTGCTTAATTTTGAAAAAATAGAAACAAGTGTAGCTTTTTCTGTTTTATTTTTTACTTTTGAATTCTCTAGGAAATTAGTTTTACTGTAACCATTTTGAATGGCCAGTAATGCCAGTACTAAAAAGAAAATTCTCTTTAGATTTAAATAGGAAAGTTTAAAATACATGATTTAAGTTATTGGTTTTTATCGGTACTTAATTATTAATCGCAGTTGTTCTCAGCAACTGCTTTTTTTGTTTTTAATCCACTTTTACTATTTCGTCATAAACTTTGAATTTTAGGTTTGTGATATAATTAATTTGTTCTAAAACATTCTCTAATGATGCGTCCTTCTTAATGAACACCGTTAATGGCGTTGCTAATACTTGTTCATTATTGTATTGAAATGAAACTCCGTATTTATATTGTAAAATGGTAATAACCTGTTTAAGAGTCGTTTGATTTAATGTCACATCAGTATTGTACCAGTTAACCAAAAATGATTTATCAGCCATTTGTTTCGTCAGTTTCTGTGATTCAAACAAAGCCTCTTCATTTGGAACCAAGTCAACACTTTGTCCTTTTGAGCTAACATTTACTTTTCCGGTAACGACAATTACTTCACATTTTGATTTTGATAACTGAATGTGAAAGGAAGTTCCAACAACTCTGGTTTTTATTTCGCCCGAAGAAATAATAAAAGGATGCTTTTTGTCTTTGGCAACTTCAAAAAATGCATTTCCTTTTAATAGCGAAACTTTTCTTTCATCTCCTTCAAATTTTTCAGGATATTGAAATAATGAATTTGCTGCCAGATAAATTTTCGAGCCATCACTTAATTCGATAGATTTGGGGGAATCTGAGGTTTTAAATGAAAGTTGCTTTTCGACAGCAATATTTGGTCTGAAATAAAATCCTAAACCAACAAGAAAAAGAATACTGGCAGCTGCCATATATTTTAAATAAGGATTAAAGCTTTTCTTCTTCCCTATTCTAAGTTGAATATTTTCGTAGATCTCCTGAGAAACTTCATCTGAATTTCCCATCGAAGCATCATTCCATTTTGAAAGTTGATATTGCGTAAAAGCAAAATCATTTAATAGATTTTCTTCTGCTATAGAAGTTTTATTTCGAGAACTTTTATCTATAAGATATTCTAAACTGTGTTTGATTCTTTTTATCATAATACTTATTATTACTAGTAAGTACTGGAAATACAAAATCGTACTATCGAGAAATATTATGAAACCATTAACAGAAAGTTATCTTAAAACTTTTGATTCAAAATAATGAATGGAGCAAGCCATGCAAGGTCTTTTAAGCCTTCTCGCAATTGTTTTAATGCCGAAGAAATTTGGTTTTTAACCGTTTGTTTAGAAATTCCAAGTTCATCAGCAATTTGATCAATTGACATATCCTGAAATTTGTACATCAGTAAAACTTCTTTTCGTTTCTCCGGAAGTTTATCTAATAAGGAATAAAGTAAATCCATTAATTCAGGATCGATCGTTGCAAAATTATCTATAATGTAATCTTCAAATTGATCTTCCAGAATCGTCTTGTCAAAGCGGTTATTTTGATAATGTTTGAAGACCTGATTTTTTACCGCCCGAAACAAATACGGTTCAATAGCATTTATATTCAAGTCGTCTTTTCTTTCCCATAAATCGATAAAAACATCCTGAACAATGTTCTGTGCCAAGTCTTTATCCTGAGTCATCGTATACGAAAACGCATTGAGCTTTTTCCAGTATTCAGTATACGTTTTTTCAAAAATTTCAGGGTTCTTCATAACTAATTTGGGGACTATTTGGTGATGTAAAATAATAAAATGTTATACCAAAGTTTTTTTCCTGAACGTTATCTTTAAATTAAGTAATCAATTCATTTGTTTTACTAATACTACTTTTTTGGAAAAAAAATGACAATCGGTTTGCGTTTTCTTTTTCTTTAACTAACATAAAAACCAAATAGCGTATCTACTTTAGTGCTTTCTAAAAAAGGTGATTTTTTAATGCTGCGTCCTCAGTACTAATAAAAATTACACTTTTAAATCATGAAACAAATTCTGTTTACACTATTTCTTGCGGGCGCAATCCACAACGGCGTACAAGCGCAAAATGACACTCTAAAAATTAATCAAATACAAGTAATTGGATCGCACAACAGTTACCGTCACAATATTGAACCTGATTTGTATAATTTCATTCAGGCAAAAGATACTTCACGTTCTCTAAAAGGCCTTCAATACACCCATAATTCGCTTACTGAACAATTAAATAAAGGACTTAGAAATCTCGAAATTGATGTTCAGGCCGATAGTAAAGGCGGAAAATATGCACACCCAAAAGGATTGGATCTTGTAAAATCTGAAGCTGCTTATGATCCAAAAGGAGAAATGAATAAACCGGGTTTTAAAGTTTTTCATATGATCGATATTGATTTTAGAACTTCTTGTTATACGTTACAAATCGCTTTGGCGGAATTAAAAAAATGGTCAGACGCAAATCCAAATCACATTCCGGTTTTTATTACGCTGGAACCAAAAGATGATGACAGTTTCTTAGGTACAAAAGCAGAGAAATTTACTCCTGAATTATTTGACGCTTTAGACAAAGAACTTCGAAAAGGATTAGGCAATAAATTAATCACGCCGGATATGGTTCGCGGAAAATACAAAACACTCGAAGAAGCAGTTTTAAACAATAACTGGCCAACACTGAAAAAAGCAAAAGGTAAATTCTTGTTTATTCTGGACAATAGCGGAGCAAAAAGAGATATGTATGCTTTAGATCATCCTTCGCTAGAAAAACGTGTCGCTTTTATTTGCGCAGATCCGGGAAAACCAGAAGCTGCAGCATTATTAATAGGCAATTCTGAAGATCCAAAAATTACAGACTTAGTCAAAAAAGGATACATAATCCGTACAAGAGCCGATTCTGATACAAAAGAAGCTCGCAAAAATGATTATTCACACTTCGAAGCAGCCAAAAAATCAGGTGCACAAATCATAACCACCGATTATTATTTGCCAAGTACATTCTTTAATTCTCCTTATCAAATAAAATATGATGATGGAACTTATGTGAGAGTGAATCCTGTTACTGGGAAGTAAAATTTGTTTCAGGTTTATTTGTTTCAGGTTTCAAGTTTGAAATGAGTATAAAAAATTTAACCGCAAAGCCCGCAAAGTTTTTTTTGTTGTTGTTTGCGCTTAGTAAACGCAAAGTTCGCAAAGCTTTATCAACAACTAACTTTGCGAACTTTGCGTTTTGTATAAAATCTTATGTAAAAAACCTTTGCGCGCTTTGCGGTTAAATTCATTCCAATTTTCACATACAGTAAAACCTGAAACCTGAAACAAAATAAACCTGAAACTATTTTTCGTTTTTAACTTCCCCACTCTTCAAATCAACACTAAAATGATCTGCAGGAACTTCGTGCATGAATTTATTGAAGATAATCAGTAACAATCGCATTTGGTTTTGCAACGGTTTATCTTTTGAACCATCATCTTTATGATTTTCAAAAAACAATTGAGATAAGATTTTATATTGTTTTGCTCTGGCAATTCCTACATCGGTTAAAGCCAATTCATCAGCACTTCTAAAACGGTAAAAATCAACTAATAAATCGTAACCTGTCCAATTTAAATCTTCAGGTTTTATTTTCTTATCCGATAAAATCAAACCTGTTTTACCTTCCGCTTCAATCCATTGCTTTTGAAAATCATCTTTATGCTGAAGATTATAATCAAAATCCTTATCCGACTTTATATTAGCCAAAATGAACAGATCTTTTGCAGAAACATTCAAAATGAAATTCTTAAATCCTTCTGGCCAATCATCTTTTAGAAATCTTAAACGAACTAATTCTTTCAAATGAAAATCGGTGAAATCATGATAATTCTTGGTTTTCAAAATATCAATATTCCAAATGTCTTTTGTTTGTTGACTTTCTAAGAATTTATATTCCATTTTATACAAATCAAAAAGCTCATTATATCTCGGAACGGCATCAATTGTTATCGTTTGAATGTCTACAAGATTGTCTTTTTTTATAGTCAATAGTTTATACGCAGGAATATAAGCCGCCAGTGAAGGTGTTTGAATATTTACTAGAGTATTGCCCTTTTGCGTCGTGCGCATTCCAGTATCATTGATGTGCATATGTCCGCCAAAATGAATCTTCAATCCTGCATCGGCAAAAACCTGCGCTACTTCCTCAACAGGAACTCGGTTTAATTGCCATTTATTTGGACCCAACAATTCTTTTATTTCCGCGGAAGCGTCATCATTAAAATCAATCATCGGAAAATGACTAAAAGCGATCAAAGTTTTGCCTTGTAATTTGGCTTGCGCCGAAATTTCTTCGACCCATTTTATAAGATGTTTTTTGTTCGAAAGTACATTATTATAACCCGTACTTGCCTCTGAATAATTTTTAGGATCTTTTGGATCTCCATCATTTTTCTTCGGAATATAAACATTACCATCAATTGCCATTAACCAAAGTCCGTCGATAGGTTCCACAACATAACTCACGTCAGGAACTTCATAACCCGGCATAACATTATAAACTCGGTTTGACAATTGAGCAGCTTGCGAAGCTTTTTCGAAACTATAATTTTGAGAAGTATAAGTCGAAAATGGAGTTGCCCAGAATTTGTATTTTTTATCGGGATAAAAACCAAAATCTTTCAGATTATCCGTAATTCCAAGATAACCCATTTTAGCAATATCGGCGGTTACAACTACAGGCTGTTCGATCGTTAAGTTTGGCTTATAAAGGCCTTCTTTGCTATAAATGGGTTGACTTTTTCCTTCAGCACCAAGAAAATCTTCCTTGCCTGATTCTTGTGCAAAAGGTCCAACAGGATCGTGATTTCCTGTTGTGATAAAAAATTCTATATTGTGTTTCTTTTTATATTGTTCTAATATTTTTTCCAGACCTTTTACATGAATCGGCTGACCGTCATCTGTGTAATCGCCCGGAAGCGCTACGTATTTTATTTTTCGCTTAGCGATATCTTCCAAAGCCGCAATAAAAGCAAAATAGTTTTCATTGAAGATTCGGGTCGAATGCAACTGCGACGCCATTGTTCTCATTAACGTATATTTCCCGGTTTTCGTATTCAAAACACCTTTATAATCATTATCAGAAAATGTTCCGAATAAATCCTGCAAATGCACATCTGATAAAAAAGCAATCTGAACACCATCAAGTTTGGTTTGCTTTTGTGCCGAAATAGTAGCATTGAAAAAAAGAAAAAATAGAAGTATAAAATAGGTTTTATGGATAGGTATAATTTTTAAATTCATTAGGTTAAAATTTTAAAGGGATTTATGAAGTGGGCGCAATCATAAATGAGAATTTGCAATTTTATGGATTAAAACCCGAAATACCTTTATCGTATTGTTACCGAATGATAATATTTATTGTTGGGTTGTTTTTTTACCGCAAAGCACGCAAAGATTTTTTTGAGGCTGGTGTGTGTTTTGCACGCAAAGTCGCAGAGTCCCAAAGAAAATAAAAACTTTGCGACTCTGCGACTTTGCGAGATTAAACAAAAACATCTTTGCGAACTTTGCGTAAATCTTTGCGCGCTTTGCGGTAAAATTCCTCCTACACTTTACAGTAAAAAATTTTCCTTAAATTTATATTCAAATTCGGATTAGTTATGGAAACAAAAGATGGAAAACTCGCCATTTATGCCCAAACCAGAAAAGATTGGCGAAATTGGCTTCAGGAAAACAGTCAGATTGAAAAATCGGTTTGGTTGATTTTATACCATAAAAAAAGTAAAGTCGAAAGCATTAACCTCATCGATGCCACCGAAGAAGCACTATGTTTTGGATGGATTGATAGTTTATGCAAAAAACGCGATAGCGAAAGTTATTATCTGACTTTTACACCCCGAAACCCTAAAAAAAGTAAATGGAGTCAACCCAACCGCGATCGAGCAGAAAGAATGATTGAGCAAGGTTTAATGACGGAACATGGTCAGCTTTTGATTGATATCGCAAAGCAAAACGGAAAATGGGAATCAATATAGAAAATGTTATCATATATACGCAATCAAACCCGACAGGTTTTAAAAACCTGTCGGGTTTACAAACGTAAACACAAAAATGGAAGAATATCAGTCTTTAATAAAACACATACAACACAGAATATCACTTTCTGAAGAAGAAATTCATCAGTTTGTTTCTGAATTTAAAATTACAAAAATCAAAAAAAGACAATTTATTATCCAACCTGATTTTGTTGCTAAATATAGAAGTTACGTAGTTGAAGGCGCTTTAAGAGCTTATGTTGTAAGTGATCAGGGACAAGAACATACGATTTCGTTTGCGATCGAAGACTGGTGGATTTCAGATTACAACAGTTATATTTATCAGCAACCCGCGACTATGTTTGTTGTGGCATTAGAAGATGCTGTTCTCTTGCAGATTAATTTCGAAACGGAAACAAAACTAAAAAATGCTAATCCAAAATTCGAAACTTTCTTTCGGATTACGGCTGAGCGAACTGCAGCTTTTTTCCAACGCAGAATTATTATGAATCTTACTTCTACAGCAGAAGAACGCTATGCTACTTTTATAGAAAATTTCCCTTTAATTGTAAAACGTGTTCCTCAATATACGCTTGCTTCTTATTTAGGCATGTCTACAGAATTTCTTTCGAAAATAAGGAACAAAAAATTGAAAAAGAAAAGTTGAACTACTTCAACCTTTTTTCCTAATCTACTTCATTTTTATTGGGATGAAACTGTCACAACTTTGTAATGTAATTTTAAATACAAAGAAAATGACAACGAATAAAAATACTGCGCTTGTAGTTGGAGCAAATGGCGTGATTGGAACAAATCTTATCAATCATCTTTTGTCTTTAGGAAATTGGAATGTTATTGGTTTATCCCGAAAAGGTGGTGAAAACGCTTCAAATCTTGAATATATTTCAGTCGATTTACTGGATATTGAAGATGCTAAAAAGCAATTATATCATCTGGATAATATTACTCATATCTTTTATGCAGCTTATCAGGATCGTCCTTCTTGGACTGAACTTGTTGAACCTAATCTGACTATGCTTCAAAATGTCGTTAATACAATTGAGCCTTTGTCTAAAAATTTGCAGCACATAAGTTTAATGCAGGGTTATAAAGTTTATGGCGCGCATCTTGGACCTTTTAAAACTCCTGCAAAAGAAAGCGATGCCGGACATATGCCACCGGAATTTAATATCGATCAGCAAGAATTTCTGGAGAAAAAACAACAGGGAAAAAACTGGAATTGGACTGCTATACGTCCTTCAGTTGTTGGTGGTACGGCATTAGGAAATCCAATGAATCTGGCACTTGTTATTGCGGTTTATGCTTCAATTTCGAAAGAATTAAACCTTCCGCTTCGTTTTCCAGGAAAACCCGGAGCATACAATAAACTGATGGAAATGACCGATGCAGGATTATTAGCCAAAGCTACCGTTTGGGCGGCTACAAATTTGCAATGTGCCAATCAGGCTTTTAATATTACAAATGGAGATTTGTTTAGATGGACAGAATTATGGCCAAAAATTGCTGCTTATTTTAATATTCCAGTTGCGCCGCCACTACAAATGCAACTGCAAACAGTTATGGCTGACAAAGAAGTTTTATGGAAAAATATTCAGGAGAAATACAATTTAGAAAAACACAGTTATGAAAAATTATCGAGCTGGGGATTTGGAGATTTTGTTTTTTCATGGGATTATGATTTTTTCGCAGACGGAAGCAAAGCCAGACGTTTTGGCTTTCACGAATTTATAGATACCGAAGAAATGTTCTTTAAACTATTCGATCAATTACGTCAGGAAAAAATTATCCCTTAAATAAAAAAGCTGCCATTTCTGACAGCTTTTGATTGGGTAAAAACCTTTGTCAAAGTTCAAAACTTTGACAAAGGTTAGAATAAATATAACTAACTATTTATTTCTTTATAAAACGTTTTATCGTTTTGATTCCGTCTTTCTCCAAAACAATAAAATAAACGCCTCTGTTTAACCCAGAAACATCGATACTGTTATTAAAGACTTTCTGTCCTGAAACTACAGTTCCGGTTTGAGAATCTACAATACTTATATTTCCTCCCGTTAAATCTGTGGTTATAAAAAGTGTGTTTGCAACCGGATTTGGATAAATATTCAAAGCAACTGAATCTGCTCTTTCCGGATTAATTGTTGAAGCTGTAGCTGCGGCTCCAATTTTGGTAATCCTGATCCAGTTGATATTCATTCCAGTGTTCTGAATGTAGATTCCAAAATTATAAGTTCCTGCATTTACGTTTACAGTTTGTGTAACGGTTTGCCAATTTTGCCATCCTCCCGTATTTGGAATATCAACATTTCCAAGAAGAATTGTTCCTCCATTTAAATCAGATGATAATCGGCCTCCAGCTACAGCGCTCGCTACTCTGTATTCAATTAAATAAGAACCTGTTGTTGGAAAATTAATGTTGTTGTAAGCCAACCAATCTCCTGTTTCTGTATAACCAACATTCGAACCGCCGCCAGTATCTGTCGTTGCTTCAACCTGAATTCCGCTCATTGCTGAATAATCTTCGGCTTGAATTAACATAGAAGTTTGCGCTGTAGTTGTTGCGATTAATTTCCATTGCCCGCAAGTCTGATTGTTATTATCCCATTGCTGCACATTGGCACCATTTGCAGTACTTGCTCCGGCGACCTCAACAATTCTACCACTATGTCTGGCAACTATTTTGTAAAATCCGTCTCCTGTAGAAACTAAAACAAACTGCTGATTAGTAGTTCCGTTATACGGATATTGCTCAACATTGGCGCCATTTGCGGTATTAAAACCATTTACATCTAATGATTGTCCGCTATGATTTACTATGATTTTATACAAACCATCGCCCAAATGTGTGAAAGTATATTTTTGATTGTTTCCTGAATTTGGAGTTCCCTGCGCTACATTGGCACCATTCGATAAACTGGCACTCCAAACATCCATATTCAATCCGCTGTTTCTGTTTTGCAAAAAGAAAGTTTGATTTCCTAAAGTTGTAACTCCGTTTGCCAAAATTCTAATAGAAGTTACTTTATCATTCCAAGTTGTATTCAAACAAGAATTATCAGAATTAATTACAGTTGAAGCTCCTGTAAAATTATCATCTTGGTACAAAATCGCCTGAAAACCCTGAGTAATTCTAAGCGAAGAAATATCATCATTTAAAACTCCTAAAGAATTCAAACGAGCCATATTATAATCACCAATTGTTAAACCACCCGAAAATCCGGTATAATTACAATCTTTATAAACCGTAATTACATCTGTCGACGGATTGATATTTCCTCCTGGCGGAATTGTTCCTGTAACGGAATAACTTCCTATAGATCCATAAGCCGAATATCCGCCATAGCCAACATTTCCAGCACCGTTTCCATCAACACCTATAAAATATTTACCGGCAGGCAAATTTACATTCATAGAAGCGTTTAGTGCAAAAGGATCTGAATTCCAATACGTTCCCATTTCGGCTCCAGCCGAATTATACAAACGCATCAAAAGGTGAAGATTTCCATCTCTTCCAACGGTATTAGCATTAATCGAAACATTTCCTCCTCCGGTTGTAAACGTGAAGAAATCATAATCGGCTTCACTTGAAATGATACCATTTTTTTGATTGATGGTTCCGCTGGCATTGTAATCTAAATTAGCAGCCGAAGCGGTCGTATTTCCATAATCGTCATTTCGATATCCTACGCCAAATTTTGCACCTGCAATTGAAACCACGTCGTCTTGTGTATTGTTTGCATAATTGTATTCGCCTCTACTCCATTGAACAACTGGTCTGTAATAACCTGCGCCCATAATTGGTGCCCACGAAGTTCCGTCGATACCTACAAAATAATCTTCGGCAGGATTTGTACGACCATCATGACCAAGATCAAATGTATGTCCCACTTCATGCGCAGAGGCATCTCCACCAGATTTACCCGAAGTAATAAATACCCAGCAAGGTACATCATTGTCCCAATTGAAGGAACCAATATAAGCTACACCTCCTGCTCCCGGAGCTGCTGTATTGGTTGGAGTTACCACCACACGCATTCTTCTGTTTCTTGGATACGAATTAAAAACGGCTTCATTCGTCGTAACATTTAAGTTAAAAGGTCTGTAATCTTCAGATACCACTTCCCAATGTTGCTGTACATCGGCATCGCTCATTCCGGATGGTGCAGCATTAATGGCGTTTCCGTTGTTCCAAAGATTTCCTGCCGGCATATTATATCCGTCAAAATCTAATAAAACACAACCTGCCGCGCCCGGTAAACTTTGCAAATTCAATAAAGCCGGAGCAATTTGAGTTGCAGCTGCTTTGCTCGTAGTTTTGGTATTCGAAGGAACATTTCTGTAATCAATACAAACCAAAGTATTGATATCGACTTTAGAAACAAAAGCATTTCCTTTCGCATCTGAATAATATTTATAGGCTTCTTTTGTTTTCTTCAAAATAATATGACCTTCAAGCGATTGATCTTTTACTTTGATGTAAAAAGAAGATTCGGGTACATTCTTGATTTCTCCAATCAAAAATTCGCTTGACGCATTTGATTCTTTATAATTTATTTTTCCGTTAAAGTTTTTCGAATTTTCAACCTGAAGTAAAACTGTTTTTTCTGCATTTTTTGATGTTGAAGCAACTAATTCTTTCTTTAGATGATTCATAAATACTTTACTCGAACCTAAAGAAGTCTGCGCAATTGCAAAACTGCTGAAGGCTAAAAACATAAATAGGCTTAACCGCAATTTGTAGATATTTTTCATACTTTATTTGGGATTTGGGATTATGATTTTATTGCTATGTGTTATTATTTTTAATGCAAAAAGCTATTTCGTGCGATCAAAATCAACGGATTAAAATCCGTTGCTACAAAATGGATCGTTCCTCCGGAACTTTTGTAAAGAGCCTCCGGCTCGATTTATATTGTAGGGATGGGTTTCAACCCGTCCATGCGCAATGTATATTTTGTAATGTTGTTTTAATCGTGTTTTTGTTTCACGCAGATTTTTATCCACATTTTTGTCATTTCGACGGAGGAGAAATCTTCGCGAGAAGCTCGACAAAGATTAAAAATTTGCTTTGCGTTTGTAAACCCGACAGGTTTTTAAAACCTGTCGGGTTTGAATACCTATACAACATTTGTCAAAGTTTTAAACTTTGACAAAGGTTAAACTCTAAAATTTATTATTTTTTAATAAAACGTCTCACCGTTTTGATTCCGTCTTTCTCTACTAAAACCAAGTAGATTCCAGATTTTAAACCAGAAACATCAACACTGTTATTGTTTACTTTTTGAACCGAAATAGTATTTCCTCCCTGAGAATCTATAATGCTCACATTTGCTCCCGAAACTTCTGTTGAAAAAGTCAGTGAATCTTGTGTAGGATTAGGAAAAACACTCAAACTTGCAATTCCTTCTTCTGCAGTTATAGCTGGCGAAACTGTTTTTGCTGCTAATGCTGATCCAGATTTTGTGATTCTGAACCAGTTTAAATTCACACCTGAAGCTTGAATAAAGATTCCGAAATTATACGTTCCGGCATTTACGTTTACAGTTTGAGATACCGTTTGCCAATTTTGCCAGCCTCCAGTATTTGGAATATTAACTGCTCCTAACTGAATTGTTCCTGCATTTAAATCAGATGATATTCTCGCTCCGTTTACAGCACTTGCAACTCTGTATTCAATTACATAAGAACCTGAAGTTGGGAAATTGATATTATAATACGCCATCCAATCGTTTGCATCTGCGTAACCTACATTCAATCCTCCTCCGGTATCTGTTGTAGCTTCGGTTTGCACTCCACTCATTGTTGAGTAGTTTTCTGCCTGAATCAAAGTTCCTGTTCCTGGAGGATTACTTCCTGTAATAACCTGATTTACGGCTGTCAACAAAGATTTTGCGCCTGTAGCATCTTGAGATAATTCCCAAATCATAACTCCTCCTGCATTCTGAACTGCAAAAGTTGTTTTAGCTTTAATCGTTGGAATTCCGTTATAATAAATCGTGTTTCCAACTTGGTCTAAATTTTCGGCTCCGGGATATTGCGCTACAATATTAGCATAAGAAATTCCCTGATTTGCCGAAGCTCCAAATCCATATCCGTAAAACGGAAGACCAATAATGGCTTTGCTTGCCGGTAATCCTCTTCCTGTCCAGTAATTAAACTGATTTACAGCCATACTATAAGGAGAATGTTGTCCCGGACTTCCCGGAGCCCAAGGTCCTGTTGCATCATAAGCCATGATATTAATCCAGTCATAAGCCGCAAAAGTAGACGCTGGCACATTTGCCCCTCCATATCCTTCTGAAAGTGCTGCCGAAATCAATTTACCACCCGCATGTAATTTCGCCGCAAGCGCTATAACAAATCCGCCATAATCACCGTTAATCGCCGGACCTTCAAGATCTACGTCGACACCATCAAAATTATGAGCAACAACATAATCATATATTTTTTGAATAAAAGCCGTTCTGTTACCACTCGTAATAAGATTGAAATAATTATCACGAATAGCACCGCCTTCAGAAACTGAGCCTCCACCAAGGGAAACAAAAACTTTTACATTTTGAGCATGTGCTGCATTAATAATTGTAGTACTTCCTGAATTCCAGGAAAGATATCCGTTGGCATCCGGATTTTCAAAAGCAATATTGATATGCGTTAATTTACTGTACTGAACGCTGCTCGAAAACGCATTCAAGTCAACCCAATTCGGGATATAAGCTATTACTTTTTTCTGGGCCATTGACAAATTGAAAACTCCCAAAACTAAAATGATCATCCATTTTAGTGGCATTTTTTTGTAATTGTTTTTCATGGTAATTGTTTAATAGATTAATAAAAATTTGTAAATAATGGGGGAAACTTATTGTTGATTGTAGACTAAATTTAAGAGGCAAGAAACAAGATGCAAGACTTTATATTGATTCACAAAATCTTACTTCTTGCTTCTTGTCTCTTAAATAATTAATTATTTCTTTATAAAACGTTTAATCGTTTTTGTACCGTCTTTTTCAAAAACTACCAGATAAACGCCTCTTCTTAAATGCGAAACGTCTATACTATTATTGGATAATTTTTGTTTTGAAACAATATTTCCGGTTTGAGAATCTACAATACTGAAATTTCCTCCGGTAACATTTGTGGTTACAAAAAGTGTATTTTCTACCGGACTTGGATATACATTTAAAGCCGTTTCAGCAACTTCTTCTTCAATTGCTGCCGAAGCCATTTTTGCACTTGAACCTGTTTTTGTAATTTTAATCCAGTTGATATTCATTCCCGTATTTTGAATGTAGATTCCAAAATTGTACGTTCCTGCATTCACATTTACAGTTTGCGAAACCGTTTGCCAGTTTTGCCAACCTCCCGTATTTGGAATATCAACATTGCCTAATACAATTGTTCCTCCGTTTAAATCCGATGATAATCTTCCTCCTGCTACAGCACTTGCAACACGATATTCGATTAAATAAGATCCTGTAGTTGGGAAATTAATGCTGTTGTAAGCCAACCAATCTCCTGTTTCAGTATAACCAACATTTGAACCTCCGCCTGTATCTGTCGTTGCTTCCACCTGAATTCCGCTCATTGCAGAGTAATCTTCGGCTTGAATTAAAACTGAAGTTTGAGAACTTGTTGCCGGAACCAATTTCCATTGTCCGCAAGTTTGGTTGTTATTATCCCATTGCTGAACAACTGCGCCCGAAGCTGTACTTGCTCCTGCAACTTCAACAATTCTACCGCTGTGTCTGGCAACAATTTTGTAAAATCCATCGCCTGTAGAAACCAATACAAATTGCTGATTCGTTGTTGCATTGTATGGATATTGCTCTACATGCGCTCCATTTGCTTTATTGAAATTATTTACATCAAGAGATTGTCCGCTGTGATTAGCTATAATTTTATACAAACCATCGCCTAAATGTGTCAACGTAAATTTTTGATTATTTCCTGAGTTTAAAGCTCCTTGATTAATTGCAGCACCATTAGTCAAACTTGCGCCCCAAACATCCATGTATAAATTGCTGTTTCGGTTTTGCAAAAAGAAAGTCTGATTTCCTAACGTAGTAGTTCCGTTTGCCAAAATTCTAATCGAAGTTACTTTGTCATTCCAAGTTGTATTCAAACAAGCATTATCAGAATTAATTACAGTTGAAGCTCCGGTGAAATTATCATCCTGATACAAAATCGCCTGAAATCCCTGTGTAATTTTTAGAGACGAAATATCATCGTTTAAAACTCCTAAAGTATTCAAACGTGCTAAATTATAATCTCCGATAGTTAATCCGCCTGAGAATCCTGTATAATTACAATCTTTATAAACCGTAATTACATCCGTTGTAGCCGGCACAGAAGGCACCGTTCCCGCATATCCTCCAAAAGAAGCAATTACTTTTGTAGGCTGTGGCGAATGAAGCGATGGCGATTGATCAGCCACATCATCATACGCAAATCCATAAGCCAGATTATCAACACTTATTCCCGGTAAATGCCAAAATTTAGAATAATGATTCGTTGGATTCACCTGATAAAATTTCGATGCATCGTACCAATTTTGCTGACCCGGATTTGGCGTTGTCGTATTTACAACATGTCGGTTTATCGCAGCCGTTAATTGCGCCTGAATCACAAGATCCAAATCTCCATCAACCAATCTTCTGTCCAGAACACCTTTTCCTTCAAGTGCTTCCTGAGTCGATGGTCTATTTTGAACACGTCCTGTACGACCAACAAAACCTCCTGATTGCCCAACCATTTCTAGTTGTTCACCATTTACTCGACCTTTGAAAACTCCGGCATCTCCGGCATAAAATATTAAATCTTCATTTTTATATTTATTCCAAATGGCATCAATGTATGATTTCAAATAATTGGCTTGAGGTCCTACAGAAGTTCCTCCAGTTCCATCGGCGAAAGCTGGCGTTTTAGAAGGTGCCGTAATTTCTCCCGTTGCATCATTAACACAACCTTGAAATTCAGCTGGAACATTGGCTTTAAAAGCCGCAACAATATCCGCGTGTTTCTTTAATTCACCCACACGTTTCTGATATCCATTGGCACCAAATAACTCCAATCCCATTGGGTATTTATAAGAATCAACTCTCGATGGATTTCCGAAGAAACCATATTGATTATTCGTCAATTCGATGATTTCATACAAAATTCCCTGATTCGGATCTGTAGCATTCAACGGATTTGGTGACGTATATCCTGACGGAGCGCCGCTTGCACCAAAAAAGTAGAAATACAACTGTTGTCCTTTGGCAATAAAAACTCTACAACCTGCAATTTGTGGCAACGTAAAAGTCTTATTTGGAATTTCACTTAATTTGGTAAAACAATTAGCATATTTTGAGTTTTGTCCCGGTCCGGTATTTCCACCTATTGTTGGTCCTGTAACCGTATTATAAGACGAACTCATTGGCAAAACCTGACTTGTTTTGGCATTGACCCAAACGTGATTTCCTGTATTATAATCAATACCAACGATAGCAACATACAATTCGCTGTCGCTAAATGTTGATGTATTGCTAATCGTAAACGGTATTGGCCCTTGGGCGTAACTAAAATTAAATAGCAATGCCAACAGCAATGCCGCAAAAATGTTTTTTTGTAATTTAAAATTTCTCATTGTTTAATTGTTTTGGTTAATAAACTCGTTTTTAATTAATTAGTAAGAATGAGAAAATAAAATCTATAAAAAATTGGGTGTAACTATTAAGGATCATTACACCCAACTGTATTTTGGTTATTGCTTAATCAATTTTTTAGTCCAGCTTTTCTGGTCAGATTTAAAGTTCAGAATATAAATTCCTCTTCTAAGTCTGCTGATATCAATTACGCCTTCTGTAACATTTGCATCAAATTTATTCTGAGATACCAATGTTCCTGCATCGTCATAAATCGTTACGACTTTGTTGTCTAATTTTTCAGGCAATAAAAGTTGAACATAACTACTTGCCGGATTTGGATATATCGCAAAAGTTGTAGTTTCTGCTTCAGCTTCTTCATTAATAACCGAAGCTTTTTTGGCTGTCGAAGCAGATCCGTAAGCTTCAATTTCGAATAAAGAATATCCGTATGGAGCCAAAGCTTTTGTGGTACATAAAACTCTAATGTATCTTCCGGTTCCGCTTACCGTTAAATCGTCTGTTCCTCCGTCGCTTGCCGTTTGAGTGTTTACAGTTTCATTTTCGGTGAAAACATTATCAGTCGAAATTTGCACTTTATATTGCGTTGCAAAAGCTGCTTCCCATTTCAAAACCACACGATTGATGTTGTAATTACTTCCTAAATCAACATAAATCCATTCGCTTGCATTTGCAAAACTACTCGCCCATCTTGTTCCTGCATCTCCATCTGTGGCTTTCGCCGAAGAAAAAGTCGCATTCTCTTCTGTAGAAGCCGTAGCAGTTTTGGCTAAAGCCAAATTGACATTGTTAGTTGGAGGCGTAATATTTCGAACAATAACATCGCTGAAAACTCCCGTTGCCAAAGTTCCGTTTGCATGAGAAGTTACCGCCATTCCCGCATAAATGGTATTTGCCATAGCGATTGTTTTTGGCGTTCCAAGTTGCGTCCACGTAGTTCCATTATCAGATGTATAAGAAGTAAACACGTTTCCAGCTCTTGTAACACGAATCCATTTTGGAGCCGTTCCTGCCGCAACTGTAGCCGTTGTAATTCCCGAAACAGCATCTCTGGTTAGAAATTCTAAACCTGCTGCAGCGCTAACATCTGTCATCGCATGTTTTGAAGTCGCAGTCAAAGTTTCACGGAACATAACGCCCGCTTTTGCGTAAGTATTGGTATTTGTAAGTGAATTTACTTTAGCAATAATTTCGGCATCTCCGGTAATTGGTTGGTTTACAAACTGAAATTGATCGCCTGTATCCCAAATATCATTTCCAGATCCTTTTATAGTGAAAGTTCCGCTGGCGTGAGTTGCTTCTCCTGCCGGAGTAACAGCGCCTAAATCTGTACTTACCCAAGGAGCTGGCAAAGTTGCCGGAGGATTTTCTGTCGAAACTAAATTTACAGCTCTGATATTATCAAAATAATAGGTGTTTCCTGAACTCGTACCCGGTTCTAACAAGAAAACAAAACGATTTACTTCGCTATCTAATGTCGAAGCATCCGGAGAACTTGCGTATGTAAATACCAGCGTGTGCCAAGTATTGGTTTGTTTGACAACTGCCTGATAAATACTATGTCTTCCCGTTGGATAATTTGATGGAATCGAAGCGCTGCTTTCTGCTTGCCATGAAATTATAGATCCAACCGGAGCCGAAGTATAAACATCCATAGCAAACTTTTTAGTGCCTGATTTGAATTCTCCAATATTGGTTAAAGTCGTATTGAATGAAAAATTATCATACAATTCAGTCGATTTTCTAACATACTTTCCAACGTTTGTAGACGTATTGATTCCGCTTGCATTAGGATTTGCCGTATTTGGCGTATAAGTCCCAATCGCGTCTCTGAAAGTAATATTATGTACCGTTTGATAATCTTCGTACACAACTCCCGGCGTATAAGTATCCGGCAATTTAGTAGAACCAATTCTGATATTATCAAAATAATAGGTGTCGTTTGTATAAGAACCTGAGTTTGCCAAAATAACCATTTGGTTTACCGCAAGATTCGAAGTTCCTGCATCAGGACTTGAATTGTAATAGAAAGTCAGCGTTTCCCATTGATTTTGTTTCGTCGTGATTGCTACATAATTACTGTTTCTTCCTGTTGGATAATTAGCAGGAAGTGATGTTGCGCTGTTTTCTAAATTCAGACTTACAACCGTACCAATTGGCGCCGAAGTATAAACATCAATCATGATTTTATTCGTCTGATTTTTCAATAAACCTGCATCTTCAATCGTACTTTGCGTATTAAAGAAAAGTACATCGTATTGTTCCGTTACATTACGAACATACTTTGCCACATTTGCAGAATTGTTAACCGAATTAGTTCCCGGATTTGCAACCACAGAATACGTTCCGGTTGTAGTTCCTTTGATAATTTTATTGATTCCGTCGTAGTTTTGTAAAACATCCGTAGCAATAATTGGTTTTTCAGGCGCAGCTTTTGTCAGCAGATTATCAAAATAATACGTCGCTCCGGAATTCGAATTAGATTCAAAAAGAAAAACTACATTATTGATCGTCAAAGCACTTGTATTTGGGTCGATTACTTTTTCAAATTCAAATTCAATCGTTTCCCATTTGTTCTGAACCGTTGTTGTGGCTTTGTAACCGCTATGTCTTCCTGACGGAAAATTTGTAGCTGTTGTCACCAGACTATTTTCTAATTGCATTGAAATTTTGGTTCCAACAGGCGCCGAAGTATAAATATCAAAAGAGATTTTCTTTCTGCCATAAACATAATCATTAGCATTGCTAATGACTACATTTTTGATATTTAGAACATCATATAATTCAGAAGCATTACGAACATATTTCCCCACCGAAGCCGATGTATTGATTCCCGTAGCCGACGGATTTGCAACCGCTTCAGTCAAAACTCCCGTTTTAAGTCCGTAAACTATATTTCTATTCGTTTGAAAATCTTCGTAAATTCTTTCAACCGGCAAAGGAACTTCTGTCGTTACAGCCAGTTTATAAGTATTTGCAGCACATCCCGAGACTGTAGTCGCTACCGAAACATCTCCCCCAGACGTTCCCCAGTTTACAGTAATCGCATTTGTGCCTTGTCCTGACGTAATGGTTGCTCCCGCAGGAACTGTCCAGTTGTAAGTTGCTCCTGCAATGGTATTTATAGAATAGGTTTTACCCGTTTCATTGTTGTATACTTTTGCATCGCCCAAAACTCCATACGTAAAACTTCCGCTATAAACGCGTACGTAATCTACTTGTAGTTTTGCCGGAAAATCGGCCGGAATTGGTTCTACACCAGCACCATTTACACTTGTATAAGGTGTTCCTGCGCTACCAACAGCAAGATTTAAAATGATATAAAACTGCTGATCGCTAAAAGGCCATCCGCCATTTACAGTCGTATTTGGTGTCGCAGTGTGAAATAAATTTCCGTCAATAAACCATTTTATGATATTTGGTCCCCATTCTACAGCATAAACGTGAAATTCTGTAGACAAATCAGTTGGAGAACTGTAACTTCTTCCTGTAAAATGATAACCACCGCCATCATAATGAATCGTTCCATCGATAGATTTTGGGTTTCTGTGTTTGGCTTCCATGATATCAATTTCACCTGTAAAAGGCCAATTTGATGTTCCCGCCGGTAACATCCAGAATGCAGGCCACGCGCCCATTCCGTTAGACAATTTCATACGCGCTTCGATTCTTCCGTACTTAATCGAATACTTTCCTTCAGTAGTTAATTTTGCCGAAGAATACGGTTGCGCCGGAAATGCTGCATTTGGCTCGTATTTAGCCTGAATATTCAAATAACTATCCGTGCCTTCCTTAACAATTGTTGCTTGGTTAGGATCATAACGTTGCGCTTCGCCGTTTCCGAAGCCACAAAGTGAAGGACAACCGTTTCCTGTAATGCTTTGCCATTTTGATGCATCTACAGTTGTGCCATTAAATTCATCAGACCAAATTAAAGTGTTGCATTGTGCCTGAAGTTTTAGAAAAGGAGTCAACATAATAAGTGTCATTATAAAACACCTCTTTAAAAAATAGTAATTGCTTTTCGGTGGTCGGCCGAAAAAAGGGTCATTTTGTTTCATTTTTTTAGTTTTTTGTTAGTAAAGTTCCATTAACCCAACAAATCCTATATCTCGCAAAGAAATAGTCATTATTGTATTAATAAGATGACAATATTAACAAATAAACCACCTAAAAGGTCAATTTTGGGTACGGTTTGACTACGGTGTTTATAAAAAAATGTAATAAATAGCCCGCAAAACCCGTAAAACCACTTCAGATTTTACTTAATAATAAAAATCGAAATTGAAATGTGCCTTTAGGCACTAAATATTGGTAGAAAACACAATTGAGAATAAATTTGGCGTGCCGTAGGTACGCAACAAAATGACGACTATTGCGTACCTATGGCACGCCAACGAATGTTAAAATCTAATGGCTACCAACATTTAGTGCCTAAAGGCACATTTCATATTGTCAAACCTGCATGTGTATTAACAACAAACATCAAAAATTCAGAATAAATTCTGTAATATTTGCCTCAGATGAAAGCTGTAATTTTTTACGAATGCGATATCTGGTATCTTCAACACCTCTGACAGAAATTCCCAAAAGCGGAGCAATTTCTTTAGTATTGAAATTCATTCGCAAATAAGCACACAATCTCATATCTCGTGGCGTCAGTTCTGGGAAACTCGTCTTTAGTCGTTGCATGAAATTATCATGAAGCTGATTAAAAATCTCTTCAAACTCGTTCCAATGCTGATCTCCTTTTAATTCGTGATCAATTATTCGGTTGATTTTAGTCAATAAACTGAAATTCACATTTGGATCATTCTTCTTATCAATTTGGGCGATGAGTTCTTTTATCGAAAGTAAAATTTCATTCAAATGAATAAGATTCACGGTACTCGAAGCAACTTTTGCATTTTTGAGATTAATTGTCGTTTCGAGATTTTCTCTCATGATCGTCATGTTTTCCTGTTCTAATGCCAGTTTTTGTTCGTTTAATTCGGCACGATTTCGTAACAATTCCTTTTCCTGATTCAAGATCAATTGTTCGCGTTCGCGTTCAGCAAGATTTTTTTGGTACTTGATAATCGCATAAATTAAAACTCCAAAAAGTATCAAATACAATATATAAGCCCAACTTGTGCGATACCACGGCGGCGAAATTTCAAATCTAAAAACAGCTTCTTCGCTTACAACATCATAAATATTTTTTGCCCTTACGTGAAAGACATATTCGTTCTCAGACAAATTCGTATATTCTTTTTCCGTTTGAAGGCTCCAATCCGACCATTTTGGCTCAAAGCCTTCCAGCCAATATTCGTATTGTGTAGCGTCTGCTTCATCATAACAAAGTGACGCAAACGAAAAGTGCAAAGCATTATTCGAATACGATAAAACCGGAGAAAGCTCCTCATTTGCAGATTCCGTATTGGTTGAAAGCACATCGTACCGACTCGAAAACAACAAACTATCTTTTGGAAAAATACATTTAACCTCAGAGATAATTGCTTTGTATTTTGACTGATACTTTTTGTTTTTAATGGCATTATAATGAATCAAACCTTCTTGTGTGCCAAAAAATACATCACCATTTGTAGTTGTTTGAATATTCTCGAAACCAGGAACATACAAATATCTGAGTTTTCTAAAAGGCAATTCTTCAACCTCAAACTTCCCTCCTGTTTTCTGACTCATTTTTCCAGTATTCTCTCCGGAAATGTACCAGATATTATTTTGATTATCTGCTTTTAGCAAACGAATATGGCTTTTCAATCCGAGGTATTTTTTGAAAAGAGCGTCAGGAATCATTTTCTTAGAATTAGAATCTTGTTTGTAAACTCCTTTTCTTGTTCCAAACAAAATCTGATCGTTTATTTTGAAAGTATTCAGAAACAAACTCGACGGAAAACCGGCTTCCTGATTGTAAAATTGCACATTTTCTACGGCATCAAATGCTGCATTAAACTTGATTTTGTAGATTCCTTTATAGCCGTGCGCAATCCAGATATTTCCATTTTTTTCGGTTATAATAATTCTGCTGCTTTCTTCAAAACCTTTTATTTTATGCTGATAAACCCACGAATTATTGACGTTCTTTAGCAAATACAAACCATTATAACCACCAACAAGCAATAAATCTGGATGATTCGGAATTAATGCGCCTTGCCACGCTCCATCGGTTTTAGCCAATAATTGTGCTGAATTTCCTTTTATTTCGAAAATTCCATTTTTTTCAAAAGCCAAAAGTGAATTTCCAAAAATGCCAATATTCCACACATTTTCAGACATTCCAGAAATATGTTGGAAACGTACATTTCCATTTTTGCTACTTTTATAAGCTTCCCAATCCAGCCAAAAAACGCCATTGTCTGTAGCGATATATAGTTTGTTTTGATAAATTAAACTGCAATATATTTTGGTTTCGGCACTTGATGTATCTAATATTCTGGATAATGGCGACGAAATCTGAATCATCGAAATTCCTTCTTTCAAAGTCACCCATAAATTACCCGCTGTATCCGTTTTGAGATTCGTCACATAATCATTCTGTAATCCCATTTGCTTGTTGATATGCTGAATTAAATTCCCAGCACGATCAATGACTATCAATCCGGTTTGACGCGTTCCGATTCCTAAATATCCATCTGAAAGTTGAATTCCTGTCGAAATCTGATATTGCTTAAACAAATCATCGGCTTCGGTCACAAATGGTTTTAGCTGATTATTTTTATATAGAAAAAGTCCTTTTTTCTGTGTCAGAATTAGCAAACCGTCTTTAACTTCGAAAATTTTCCTAATCTTCATTCCAATAAACTGAGCGCTATTTGGCATTTCGACCAAAACGTCATTTTTGAGCTTCAATAATCCTCTAACATCATCTGAAACATAAATCTCTTTATTGACTTCAAAAAACTCATCAAACTTTGAATTTGGACGTATTGTATTGATTTTATTATTCTTATAAATAAACATTTCTTCATTCGAGAAAAATATCACTTCATTATTTCGAATAACGGTATGCAATACATCTCCAAAATTCTTAGCCGAATTGGAAGCTAATTTCACTAAAGAAGTGTATTTATATTGCCCGTTTGATAACTGAACCGCATAACCAAAATCGCCCTGCGCGCCAACATACATTCGATTATTTTTATCAATTGCAAGCGAACGAACCATACTTCTATTTTCGGGTTGCGTTACAATATTCCATCGCACTCCGTCAAATTGCATGATTCCAAAATGATTGGCAAAAAACATCATTCCTTTAGAATCTTGCAAAAGATCCCAATTTTCTGAAGCGGCTTTATAAGTTTTCGGATTGTAATTGGTGATAAATGGAACTCCAATTTTTTTAATTTGAGCGGTTCCAATTATGGGTACAAAGTATAGGTATAGAATTAAAATTCTAATTATAATTTTCGTCATTTTGCTGCTGAGTGTAGGTTATTTTGTGGTGTCGGAGTGCCACAATCTTAAAAACAACTACCGGGGAGAGGTTGCTTTTAAGGCAAAATAAAGTCGGTTATTAAGGCTTTAGAAATTATAATTTGATAACTTAAAGCCATTAAAAAAACGAATCTCTATATTCAAATATATAAAAATTTATTTTAATGCAACAAATTACATTTGAATTAGGGAATTTGATAATGGAGGAAAATTAGATAATGTGGCAATTTGAAAATTAGATAATTTGTTAATTGTGGAAATGTGAAATGTAAGATGTTAAATATGGAAATTAGATAATTCTCTTCGTGGTTGAATATTATTTATCGTGATCTTGTCATTTCGCGACAAACCCGACAGGTTTTAAAAACCTGTCGGGTTTACTGTGTGTTAATTGCTAGCGTAGGACGGATTAAAATCCATCCCTACAATATAATTCGTTCCTTCGGAACTTAAAAAAATATGCAAAACGATCGATCGCAACGACACCTGAAACCTGAAACTTGAAACTTGAAACAAAATTTTAGACTTGAAACAAAAATTTAAAACAAATTCCATAACTCCTCGTAACTATCAAAAAGTATTGCTCCTTCTTCTTCTAAATCTTCGTTGTTATAACCATTTGCAAAACCATAGACTTTAAAACCGCCATTTATTCCTGATATTACTCCGGCTTTGCTGTCTTCGATTACGATGCAATCTTTAACGTCAAAACCCATTTCTTTTGCGGCATGCAGAAAAATTCCGGGATCGGGTTTCCAACTATTAATTTGGTACGAGCTATAGATTTTATTTTCGAATTTATCGAGTAAACCTGCAACTTCAAGATTCAATCTGATTTTATCAACTGGGCCGCTGGAAGCTACACAATATGGGATTTCAAGTTTATTTAAGAATTCAACGATACCTTCCATTGGTTTAACCTGCGTTTTGAAGGCTTCGAAACTTCTTTGGCGATACTCACTTTCAAAATTATCCGGAAGCTTTTTACCAATTGCATTTTCAATATGTAAAAAACATTCTTTCAAATTACGTCCGTTAAACTCCCGATACGCATCTTCCAATTTCATTTCGAAACCATATTCTGCACCCATCGAAAGTAAAATTCCGTTACCAATCTTTTCAGTATCAACAAGAACTCCGTCACAATCAAAAATAATACACTTAACTTCCATACTTTTTATTTACAATTTTAAATTATCTGACAACTTAATCAGATAATTGGAATGTAAATTACAAAAATTAGCATAGAAAGGTAAATTCAGAGACTTAAAAAAATCCCAAATATTTAATCGTGATTGACCATTTGGCGATAAAGCATCAAAATACCATTTTCATCTCTTTTCCAGAGATTGGTGCTTTTTCCGGTAACAATTGCTTTTCCTTTTTTATTATCCCACGAAACATCTACATAATAGTAACCATATTCTAAAACAAATTTACCCATCGAAATCATTGTGCTTGCCCTGATTTGTATAGCGTCAATTGATACACCATTTGACTTTTCATGTTCCTGAAAATAAGGTTTTATGTTATCAATTCCCACAAGCATTGGCGTATCATACGTCATATATATGGCATCTTTTTCAAAGAATTCTGTAGCATGTTTCTCGCCATCCCTTTTTTTGACAAGTTCGGCAATGCGTTTATTACGTTTGTTAACTTCATCTGATATGGTTTTAGTTACCGTAAGTTTGGGCATAATACTGGCTTGCGGTTTTAAAAATGAAAAATTAGATTTATCTACAGCAGTATTTGCTCCCCAAATTTCAGAAATAAGTTTAAGACCCTGATTCTTTTCAATTCGCCAAACATTCATATATTTTCCTTCATAAACAAATGAAACCCCTCCATTTCTGGTAAAATTATTCGTAAAAGTACCAATCTCAATTAAGTAATTTTTGATTAACTGAACTTCATAAATATCCCTTTTATACGTATTTATTGTAACGTTTTCGAACCATTGTTCATAATAGGATTTTATGCCGTTTTTTGTATATATCGCCGTATAATATTCCGGCATGCAAGTTGGCTCTTTATCATCATAATATTTCATGACAACATTGATATCTTTAGTTACAAAAGCATTCGCCAATTCACTATTTATAGATTTTAGTTTTTCTTTCCATTGTTCCGCATCTTTACTTTTGGGCTCTTGGCCAAAGGATTTTGAAAAAAATAAAAACACGATTACAATCCATAAATAGCTATTTCTCATTTTTCTTGTGGTATTTGAATTGATAAGTTAAATATAATAAATAACTATTTAAAACACTAAAATTCAATAGATTAAATAGAAACACGCAAAATCCTCCAAAAACAGACAACAATTTCATTCACAAGCTTTTGGACGTTTTTATACCAATAATGTATTTTTATTAAATAATTGATTTGTATTTTTATAGAGTTATAAAATTCACATTGAACTCAAAACAAAAAACAAATGTCAATATCCTACGAATCACGATATGCGTCAAGTCCGCAAGCTGTAAAACAATACGACACTACACAATTAAGAGCAGAATTTTTAATTGATAATCTAATGAAAAAGGGAGAAATCGCCCTTACTTACTCTCATTATGATCGTTATATTGCAGGTTCAGCAGTTCCAGTTTCTCCTTTGAAATTGGAAACTATTGATCCTTTAAAAGCACAATATTTTCTCGAAAGAAGAGAATTAGGAATTATTAATGTTGGTGCAAAAGGTTCTGTTGAAGTTGACGGAACTTCGTACGAATTGGGTCATAAAGACGCACTTTATATTGGAAGTGGGAATAAAGAAGTAATCTTCAAAAGTGATGATGCTGAAAATCCTGCTTTGTTTTATCTGAATTCGGCTCCAGCCCACACACAACATCCAATCAAAAAAGTGAGTTTGGCTGAAGCCAATAAATTACAACTGGGAACGATGGAAACAGCGAATCACAGAACGGTAAACCAAATGATTATTGGCGGAATCGTAACGACTTGTCAATTACAAATGGGAATGACGGAATTAAAACCCGGAAGTGTTTGGAATACAATGCCTGCACACGTTCACGATCGTCGTATGGAAGTTTATTTCTATCTCGATATTCCGGAAAATCAGGCTGTTTGTCATTTTATGGGCGAACCTCAGGAAACACGTCATATTTGGATGAACAATCATCAGGCTGTAATTTCTCCGCCTTGGTCAATACACTCGGGTTCAGGAACTTCAAATTATACTTTTATCTGGGGAATGGCTGGTGAAAATCTGGATTATGGAGATATGGACGTTTGCAAAATCACTGATTTAAGATAAGAATTATGACAAACTTATTTGATATAAAAGGAAAAATAGCCTTAATCACGGGAAGTACACACGGATTAGGATTGGCAATGGCAAAAGGTTTAGGTCAAGCCGGAGCAACAATTATCGTGAATGGAAATTCTTCTCAACAAAAAATCGATGACGCTGTAGCTGAACTTAAAAGCGAAGGAATAAACGCAATCGGATATAAATTTAATGTAACCGATGAACAAGAAGTTATAACCGCAATTCAGAAAATTGAAAGAGAAGTTGGACCAATTGCAATCCTGATTAATAATGCGGGAATTATCAAAAGGATTCCGCTTATCGAAATGGAAGTTGCTGATTTTAAAGAAGTAATTGATATTGATTTAGTTTCGCCTTTTATAGTTTCAAAACATGTCGCAAAAGGAATGATCGAAAGACGCCAAGGAAAAATCATCAACATTTGTTCGATGATGAGCGAATTGGGTCGAAACACAGTTGGCGCTTATGCTGCTGCAAAAGGCGGTTTGAAGATGTTAACCAAAAACATGGCAACAGAATGGGCAAAATACAACGTACAAATCAACGGAATTGGACCCGGATATTTCGCAACCGAACAAACAAAACCTATCAGAGTTGACGGACATCCGTTTAACGATTTTATCATAAGCAGAACTCCTGCTGCAAAATGGGGCGATCCGAGTGATTTAGCCGGAGCAGCAATATTTTTATCTTCTAAAGCAAGTGATTTTGTAAACGGCCATATTTTGTATGTAGACGGCGGAATTCTGGCAACAATTGGTAAACCTTCTAACGAAAACTAAAACCTCAAATTTTGAAAAAAAATCTATTATTAACCGCAATTTTGGTAAGTAGTTTTGCTGTTCATTCGCAAAATAAAACCATAACTATAACCAATTCTCTCCCTATTGACAGGGAATTTGAAACGATCGAACTGACTAAAAAATCGCTTGGTTTGCCTTCTTCGGCTAAACTTGAAAATTATTCGGTTAAAGAAAGCGGCACAAGTACGTTTTTAGAAACTCAGCTAGTCGATACTGATGGCGATGGCAATTCGGATTTATTGTTATTTCAGCCAAAAATTGCTGCATCTTCAAAAAAAGATTTTCAGGTTCTCGTGGCTACAAATCCTGATGCAACAAAAATTATAAACTGTTATTCCAGATTTGTTCCGGAAAGAACAGATGATTATGCTTGGGAAAACAATAAAGTAGCTTTTAGAACTTATGGTCCGGTTGCTCAAAAAATGGTCGAAGATCATGTTGAAGGCGGAACTTTAACGAGCGGAATTGATGCCTGGCTAAAAAGAGTCGATTACCCAATTATCAATAAATGGTACGAAAAAGCAACTTTAGGAACGGGAACTTACCATAAAGATACGGGCGAAGGTTTGGATAATTTTCATGTTGGAGACAGCCGTGGCGTGGGCGGAATTGTCGTTAAAGTGGATAATAAATATTATTTTTCTAAGAATTTCACGACTTGGAGAACCATTACAACAGGACCAATCAGAACGAGTTTTATCCTGACTTATGCCGATTGGGATGCAAAAGGCAACAAAATAACCGAATCTAAACTAATAAGCCTAGATTACGGAAGCTATCTTTCTCGTTTCGAAATCCATATTAAAGGCACAAAAGAAATCGCTGCCGGTTTAACGCTTCACGACAAAAAAGGAACGATTGGAACCAATATAAAGGAAGGTTGGCTAAGTCATTGGGAACCTCTTGATGATTCAGAATTAGGAACTGGTTTGGTTGCTCCAAAAGGTACTTTAGTCGGATTTGACAACTATATCACCAACGATAAAGATTTAAGTAACTTATACGGAAACTTAACCGTTAAGAACAATAAAGTCGTTTATTATGTTGGTTTTGGATGGAAAAAAGGAAGTCCGTTTCAAACCAAACAAGAATGGGAAACTTATTTGAGATCGTTTGCAAGTAAGATAAATAATCCACTTACTGTGAAGGTGAAAAAAATGTAAAATGTAAGATGTTTTTTGCCCGCGGATTTTTTTCTTTTTTTGTCATTTCGACGAAAGGAGAAATCACACACGTAGCTCGACAAAGATTACGCAACGAAACCCGACAGGTTTTAAAAACCTGTCGGGTTTACTATGCGCATAGTTTAAATTGGCGATTTTGATTGTAGAGTTTCTTGTGTGATTTCTCCTCCGTCGAAATGACAAGATTGCGACGATAAACTTTGCGTCTCCGCGTCTTTGCGAGATTAAAACAAACCAGCGTAAACCCGCAAAAACCTGCCAAATCCGTGGGCAAAAAACTATTTCCTAGCCGGAAAATAATTCTCTTTCAATATAATTTCCAGTGGAATATAATGTGTGTCTTCAACAGGTTCCTGAAGCACTAATTTCTTGTATAAATGATTGATTCCCATATACCCCTGCTCTTCGGGTCTTTGATTGATCAGGAAATCAATTACACCTTTATTCAGATATTCGATATTATCATTTAGTAAATCGTAACCAATAATTCGGACGCCTTTTATATTGTTTTGCTCTAAAAATCGCGCTACAATATAAGCTCTGGAATTGGGTACAAAAACACTGTTTATACCTGAAAACATTTCTAAATTCAATTGATCAATTCCGGAATCTTTGATGGTAACTTCTGAAAATTTGAAGTTCTGAAGTTCTTCATGATCTTTAAAAAACGAATAAAAACCATCAATACGCTGTAAATAAACAGAGGTGCTTTCTATCTCTCTGGTAATTTTAAAAATCAAAACCTGTCTTTCGTTTTTGACAGCAAAACTTATTAATCTTCCCGCCAAATATCCGCTTTGAAAAGCATCTTGCCCAACATAAGCATGATTCTGATTGGTTTTTATATTAGAATCAATCATCACAACCGGAATATTCTTTTTTTCATATTCGTTTAAAAAACGAACAGATTCTTCGTAGAAAATTGGTGCAAATAACAATCCATCACAATCAAATTCTAATACTTTTTTGACCGCTTCTTTAAACGAAGCAGTATTAAAATCATAGAAGAAATAATCCAAAACAATTCCGAATTTACTGAATTCTACAGCCGCTTTTTCTATTCCCTTAATTTGACTTTTCCAATATTCCAGATTTTCATATTTAGGTAAGAAAACCACAAAATGAAATTTTTTATTGAGTGCCAGATTACTCGCCAGAATGTTTCTTTTGTAACCGTATTGTTCGATTATAGCATTGACTTTATCGACATTCTCCTGAGTCACCTGACCACGATTATGGATAATTCTATCAACTGTTCCAGGCGAAACATTGGCTAGTTCTGCAATTTTTTTAATCGTTATGATATTGATTGTTTTTAAGTTAAAAAGATTCTGTAAGAGTGTAAAATTAATTTTTTTTATCAAAGATAAGTTGTTTTAGTTAACTTTTTATATACATTTGCAACAACCCGTGTGCGTACACGTAAAATTACACATATGTCAAAAACTATTATAACTTTTGGTGAAATCCTGCTAAGACTTTCGCCTCCTAACCATTCAAAACTTTATAAATCAAGAACATTTGAAGCACATTATGGTGGCGCTGAAGCAAATGTTGGTGCATCATTGGCTTTATTTGGATGTGATGTAAAATTTGTAACCTCAGTTCCTGATAATGAGTTAGGAGATTCCGCTTTAAGCGAATTAAAATCTTATGGTGTTGAACCAATTGCTGTAAAACAAGGAAAGCGTTTGGGAGTTTATTATTTTGAACAAGGCGCATCAGAAAGACCAGGGAAAGTTTTATATGACAGGGACGCTTCTTCATTTGCAAATCTTAAAAAAGGAATGATCGATTGGGAAGCTATTTTTCAAGATGCAGATTGGTTTCATTGGTCTGGAATAACTGCATCATTAACCGAAGATCTTGCTATTTTATCAAAAGAAGCTCTTGAAGCAGCTTCGAAATTAGGATTAACAATTTCTGCCGATTTAAACTATCGTCCGACATTATGGAATTATGGCAAAAAAGCTTCTGAAATTATGCCTGATTTGGTTCAATATTGTGATGTATTGTTAGGCGGTTCTGATGATTCTGAAAAATGCCTGAATATAAAAATAGAAGATTCTGAAAGTATTGATTCTGTTTTTAGTAAATGGAAAAAACAGTTTCCGAGACTTAAAACAATTGTTTCGACAATGCGCTATGATGCCAATGCTTCATCAAATACAATTGGCGCTGTTTTATGGAACGATGGAAAATTATTAAAATCTAAAGAATATAAGATTTCGCATATTGTTGACAGAATTGGTGCCGGCGATGCCTTTATGGCGGGATTAATTTACGGATTAATAACCTGGCCAGAATCGTATCAGGAAACTCTTGAATATGCTGTTGCTGCTTCTTGCCTTAAACATTCGATACCAGGAGATATTAATTTATCGAGCGTGAATGATGTTACGGCGCTAATGAATGGTGCAAGTGGCGGAAGGGTTATTCGGTAATTTATTTTCCCACGGATTTTACGGGTTTTAACAGATTGACACGGATTTATTTTTAACTTGTAGAGACGCTTATTTATTATTTAATACAACATAGAAATAATCGCGCAAAGGCGCAAAGAAAATAACTTAAAAAAACTAAACTTTGCGACTTCGCGACTTTGCGAGAGAATAAACATAAAACTTAAAAAATGATAGTAGATTCATTACACAACGCAGCAAAATATTACGGTTTACACCCAAATTTCAGAAAGGCATTTGAGTATGTAGCACAAAATGATATCACAATTCTTGAAGAAGGCGCTTTTGAAATCGCAGAAGGTTTAAAAGTAATTGTAATTATTGGCGAAGGAGCAACCCGAGAAGAAAGTATCAAAGGATTTGAATGCCATGATCAGAATATTGACATTCAGATTTCGATAAAAGGACCTGAAACTTTTGCATGGAAACCAAGAGAAAAATGCATTAGTCCAAATGGGGAATATAGTGATGAAAGAGATGTTCGTTTTTTTCATGATAAACCAGATATGTTTTTTGAATTACAGGAAGAACAATTTGCAATATTATTTCCGGAAGATGTTCACGCAGCGATGATTGGCGAAGGATTATTAAAAAAAATAGTGATTAAAGTTAAAATATAAAGTCATGAAAACAATTCAAAACACGATTGATATTATTTCGGAACAAGGGATTTTGCCTTTGTATTTTAATACTGATGAAAATATTAGTATTGAAGTTTTACGTTCACTTTACAGCGTTGGAATCAGAGCTGTAGAATATACTAATCGAGGTTCGCAAGCATTGTCGAATTTCGAGAAAATGGTTGCCGTGAGAAACACCGAAATGCCTGAAATGTTATTAGGAATTGGCACTATAAAAAATCTGGATCAGGCAAAAGAATTTCATGCTGTTGGAGCTGACTTTTTTATAAGTCCGGGTTTTGTTCCTGAGGTTTCAGATTTCTTAAAAAGTAAGGAAATATTATATGCTCCGGGTTGTATGACACCGACTGAAATTATTGCAGCTGAAAATGCCGGAATAAAATTCATTAAACTTTTCCCGGGAAACATATTGGGACCTGAGTTTTTAAGCAGCATTAAAGATGTTTTTCCTTCTCTGATTTTTATGGTAACCGGCGGCGTAGATACCACTCATACAAGTATTAATAGTTGGTTTTCTGCAGGAGCTTCGGCTGTGGGATTAGGAAGCAAATTGATTAGTAAAAAACGCATGGAAGAAGGCGATTTTAATTTAATTGGAAATGAAGTTAAAAAAGCTATTGAGATTGTACAGATCATACAAAAACAATTAGTAAACTAATATATGGATTCAATATTTAATCTAAAAGGCAAAATTGCACTAATAACTGGCGGCGCCGGAGTATTGGGAAGTAATTTTGCTAATGTTTTGGCCAAACAAGGCGTTATCACCGGAATTGTTTCTCAATCGATTGAAAAAGCCAATAAAACTGTAGAAGCTATTGAAAATAATGGCGGACAAGCTTTTGCGATTCAGGCGAATGTTTTAAATCAGGAAGAGCTTGAAAAAGCCAAAGATTTTATTGTAGAAAAATATGGTCGGCTGGATATTTTAATTAATGCGGCTGGTGGAAATATGCCCGGTGCAACAATAAGTCCGGATCAGGCATTTTATGATATGCAAGTCGATGATTTACAAAAAGTTGTTGATCTTAATATTATTGGTACAATGTTGCCATCGCAAGTATTTTCGGAACTTTTTGCTAAGCAAAAACAAGGAATCATCATTAATATTTCATCAGCATCAGCGCAAAGACCTTTGACGAGAGTTGTAGGATATTCGGCTTCAAAAGCGGCTATTGACAATTTTACACAATGGATGTCTGTTGAACTTGCTTCGAAATATGGTGAAGGAATTCGGGTGAATGCTATTTCTCCGGGCTTTTTTATTGGAGAACAAAACAGGGCTTTATTATTGACTCCGGATGGAAAATTGACGCCTCGAGGCGAAAAAATAATCGATCATACTCCAATGGGAAGATTTGGAAAACCTGAGGATATTGACGGTGCGCTTTTATTTTTATGCAGCGATATGTCAAAATTTGTGACGGGAACGATTATCAAAGTTGACGGAGGATTTTCGGCATCTAGTATTTAATTTTTTGTGTCGTTTCCTGCAAGGTTTTCAAAACCTTGTAGGTATTAGACGACCAGTTTGTCATCCTGAGGAACGAAGGATCCCCGCGAGGAACTCGACAAAGATTGGCGACTCACTTAATGGAGCTTCTTACGGAGATCCTTCGTTTCTCAGGATGACAAAATTGAGAAAATAGTTCTTTTGAAAATGAATGTCCTAGCCCCGATAGAAGTGGAAATCCTTTTGTGGCGGGGTTCGCCACAAAAGATTGAAACGGATAGCGGGATTAGCTCCTAAACATTATTAACAAAATAAATACCTACAAGGTTTTGGAAACCTTGCAGGACAAAAAATAAGTCAAAAAATGGAACAAACATTAAGATGGTTCGGGCCAAATGATCCTGTTTCTTTACAAGATATTCTGCAAACGGGCGCAACCGGAATCGTAACGGCATTGCATCATATTCCGAATGGAGAAGTTTGGAGTATTGATGAAATTATCAAGCGAAAAGTTGAAATTGAACATGAAAACGGAGATCCTAAAAAAGGCGCTTCGGGCTTGACATGGTCGGTTGTAGAAAGTATTCCGGTTCATGAAGACATCAAAAAACAAACGGGAAATTATCTGGAATATATCGAAAATTATAAAGAAAGTATTCGGAATTTGGCTTTATGCGGAATCAAATGCGTTTGCTATAATTTCATGCCGGTTCTTGATTGGTCCAGAACTGATTTGGCTTATGAAGTTGCTGACGGGTCAAAGGCTTTACGCTTTGATATTAATGCCTTTGCAGCTTTTGAATTGTATATTTTGAAAAGACCGGGAGCCGAAAACGAATATTCTCAAGCACAAATTCAAAAGGCGAAAAGCTATTTTGAAGCTATGACTGAGGCCGATAAAGTGAAGTTACAGCAAAATATTCTGGCAGGACTTCCCGGTGCTGAAGAAGCGTATTCGGTAGAAGATTTTCTGGTGACTTTAAGCGGATATAATCATATTGACAGAGTGACTTTGAAGCAAAATCTTTTCTTCTTTTTGAAAGAAATTATTCCGGTTGCAGAAAGCAAAGGCGTTTTGATGGCGATTCATCCTGACGATCCGCCCTACCCTATTTTAGGTTTGCCCAGAGTTGTAAGCACTGAGGAAGATTTAATGGAATTAATGGCTGCCGCCGATTCAAAATCGAACGGTTTCACGATGTGTACAGGTTCATACGGTGTAAGAGCTGATAATGATTTACCGGGAATTGTGAGACGTCACGGCGATAAAATGAACTTTATTCACCTAAGAAGTACGGAAAGAGACGAAGAAGGCAGTTTCTATGAAGCGAATCATCTTGAAGGCGATGTTGATATGTATGAAGTCGTAAAAGCGATTATTGAAGTCGAAAAAAGAAATAATAGTTCGTTGCCAATGCGTCCGGATCACGGTCACCAAATGCTGGATGATTTGAATAAAAAAACAAATCCGGGGTATTCGGCAATTGGGCGTTTAAGAGGTTTGGCTGAGTTGAGAGGTCTTGAAATGGGAATTAAAAAAAGCTTATAAAAAAACATTTCAACACATAGAAACATAGATTTTATGTGTAGAAATTAATAAAAAAGAGAATAGAAAGAAACAGGTTTCTCACACATAGCTATGCGATTTGATGCAAGTGAAACGCCTTTTTAAGCTATAAAAACTATGTTTCTATGTGTTAAAATAATTGCACCAACGCGTTTATAAAATTACTTTATGTCTGAAAATAAATTTATTACTGAGGATTTTCTGCTGTATAATAAAACAGCGGTTTCCTTGTATCACAACTATGCCAAAGCACAACCTATCATAGATTATCATTGTCATTTGTCTCCAAAAGATATTGCCGAAGATCGCCAGTTTGCAACTATTACGGAGATTTGGATTGAAGGCGATCACTATAAATGGAGAGCAATGCGCGCTAATGGAATTTCTGAAAAATACATTACCGGCGATGCTTCAGATTTTGAGAAGTTTGAGAAATGGGCTGAAACTTTGCCTCATACTTTGCGAAATCCTTTATATCATTGGTCGCATCTGGAATTGAAACGTTATTTTGGAATTGATTTATTATTGAATAAAGAAACGGCAAAAGAAATTTATGATACTTGTAATGAATTGTTGAAAAAGCCTGAATTCAGTGTCAAAAATTTACTTAGAAGAATGAATGTCAAAGTTGTAGGAACAACAGATGATCCTACGGATGATTTGCAATTTCATCAAAAACTTCGTGACGATAACTTTGAAATTTTGGTTTTACCATCTTTCAGACCTGATAAAGCAACTGAAATAGAAAAAGGACAACTGTTTGTAAACTGGGTTCAGAAACTGGAAACTGTTGTTGGTTTTTCTATAAAAGAATATGCTGATTTTATAAAAGCGATCGGATTAAGACATGATTTTTTTCATGAAATGGGTGGCCGAATTTCGGATCACGGACATATTAAATTTTATGCCTCAACTTATACAGAATCTGAAATAGAATCGATCTTTAAAAATGGTTTAAATGTTTCTGAATTAAGTGTGATTGAAATCGAAAAATTCAAATCGGCGGTACTTTTTGAGATTGCTTTGATGAATCATAAAAGATCTTGGGCGCAACAATTTCACGTAGGTGCAATCAGAAATAATAATAGCAAAATGATGCAATTATTAGGTCCGGATCAGGGATTTGACTCGATTGGAGATTTGAATATGGCCGATAATATGAGCGGTTTCTTTGATAAATTAAATTCTGCAAATGGATTGACAAAAACTATTGTCTATAATTTGAATCCGCGTGATAATGAAGTTTTTGCTTCTATGGCTGCGAATTTTAATGATGATCTTACTCCGGGCAAAATGCAATATGGAGCTGCATGGTGGTTTTTAGACCAAAAAGACGGAATGGAAAAACAATTGAATGTGCTTTCGAATTTTGGTTTATTAAGCCGATTTGTTGGTATGGTTACGGATTCCAGAAGTTTTTTATCGTTTCCGCGTCATGAATATTTCCGTCGAATTTTATGTAATATTTTAGGAAATGAAGTCGAAAATGGTCAATTGCCAAATGATATTAATTTGATTGGTGAATTGGTTAAAAATATCTGCAGCGATAATGCTGAACGTTATTTTGATTTTCCAAACAAAAGCTAGCCTCTATTTTTTTTCTAAACTTTGCGGACTTTGCGGTTAATTTTTCTGCCACAGATTAAAAAGATTAAAAGGATTAAAAGGATTTAAATCTATGTGTTAAAAACAAATTACACACAACCAAATAAAATAAGATTATCGTTTGAGGAAAAAAGTTCAGAAAACAACTTTTTTATAACCACCCCAAACTTTTACCATTTAAAAACAAAATGCTCTTAACTAACTATCATGACTATCAAAACCGAATCAATCGGAAAGTACCGCTGGACCATCTGCGGGCTACTTTTCTTTGCTACTACAGTTAATTATCTGGACAGACAAGTCCTCAGTTTACTGGCTCCCAGCCTTTCTGAAGAATTTAACTGGAGTAATACCGATTATGCCAATATAACAGCTGTTTTTCAGTTTGTTTATGCGCTTTCGATGTTATTTGCAGGGCGATTAATTGACAAATTAGGCACGAAATTAGGCTATATTCTAGCCATTTTTATCTGGTCAATTGGTGCGATTATGCATGCTTACGCAATCCCGATTGGGAGCACTTTTAACAATTTATTAGTTTGGGTTGGCATTGGAGCTGTTCCGGTTTCGATTGCCGGTTTCATGATTTCGAGAGCGTTTCTTGGCTTTGGGGAATCAGGAAACTTTCCCGCTGCGATAAAAGCTACAGCCGAATATTTCCCTAAAAAAGAACGTTCTCTGGCAACCGGAATTTTTAATTCGGGTTCAAATGTTGGGGCAATTTTGGCGCCATTAACCGTGCCTTGGATTGCGGTACATTGGGGTTGGCAAATGGCTTTTATCATCATTGGAGCAATTGGTTTTGTATGGATGTTTTTCTGGTACGTTTTGTATGAAAAACCAAGAAACCAAAAAAGAATGTCGGCTTCAGAACTTGCTTATATCTGTGAAGAAGAAACTATTGAAGAAATTTCAACAGAAAATTCAAAACCTGAAAAAATCTCGTGGCTTAAACTTTTAAGCTATAAACAAACCTGGGCTTTTGCGATTGGAAAATTCCTGACGGACGGAATTTGGTGGTTCTTTTTATTTTGGTTGCCAAAGTATCTTGAAGCACAATTTGGAATGGAAAAAACCGAAATTACGATTCCGTTAGCCGTTTTATATAGTATGACAATGGTTGGTAGTATTTACGGCGGATATTTCCCAATGTATTTCATCAACAAAGGACACAATCCTTATGAAGCCAGAATGAAAGCGATGTTAATTATTGCGCTTTTCCCGTTATTTGTGCTTCTTGCGCAGCCTTTGGGTTATATCAGTTTTTGGATTCCGGTACTATTAATTGGAGTTGGAGCTTCGGCACATCAGGCTTGGTCGGCTAATATTTTCACCACAGTTTCTGACATGTTTCCTAAAAAAGCAATTGGTTCTATTATTGGAATTGGCGGAATGGCGGGCGGACTTGGCGGTGTTTTGGTGTCAAAATTAGGCGGCGCTTTATTTGATTATTACGAAGGCTTAGGTCATATCGAAACCGGATATACAATCATGTTTGTGCTTTGTGCTTTGGCTTATTTATTGGCTTGGAGCATTATGAAAACATTGGTTCCTAAATATAAATTGATTACAGATTTGTAATGTATTTGCCCACGGATTTGGCTGGTTAAACGGATTTTCGCTGTTTTTTTCATCTCATGACATCTTTGTCAAAGTTTAAAACTTTGACAAAGATTATACAAAACAATCTGTGCAAACCCGTTCAACCCGTAAAATCAGTGGGCAATAATTCTCTTAAAAAACTCAAACATGAAACGTCAAGCCCTTATTATCTATAGCCTTTTCATTAGTATGAATGTTATTGGGCAGGAATTGCCTAAGATTCTTACGCAAAAAACTGTTACTAATTATCTGCCGGATTTTAGTTATGCGGGATATCATTTTGGCGAAAGCCAACTTCCTGAAACCAACGGAAAGATTATAAATGCTGTAGATTTTGGTGTAAAACCAAATGATAGTTTAGATGATTCTAAAGCTTTATTAAAAGCCGTAAAAGCAGCAAATGCAGTTGAAGGAAATGTGATTTTGCAATTACCTGCCGGGAAAATAATTCTGAGTGATATTATTTATATAGAAAGAAGCAATTTTGTATTTCGCGGCACCGGTTCTGGCGAAAACGGAACTGAAATTTATTTTCCAAGACCAATGATGTATCTCCAAAATCCGGAATCATTAGCTGAATTGAGAGAATATCTAACCACATTTGATAAAAGACAACGCGAACCTGAGAATAATATCGATTTGCCTTTTTCTCAATATGCTTGGTCTGGCGGATTTATCTGGACTCAAATTCCGGGGGAACGTGTAAAATCTTATTTGGATAAATATGAACCTGTGCCAAATATTCTTGCCAAAGTAAGCGCCGGAAATATGGGCGAACATATCCTAACTGTTTCGGAAGTTAAAGGCTTAAAAGTTGGCGATATTGTAGAACTTCAATTGTTTAATAAAGACGGTGAAAATGGCGAAATCATCAAAGATTTATACAAAGGTGCCAATGTAAAACCGGGTTCTCATCATTGGAAATTTCCAAAACTTCCAATCGTAAGACAACAGGTTGAAATCACTAAAATTTCGGGTTCTAAAATCACGATCAAAACGCCTTTGACAATTGCGATAAAACCAAGTTATCAGGCTCAATTGGTCGAATGGAAACATCTGAATGAGGTTGGAATTGAACATATTCGTTTCACTTTTCCGAATATTCCAAGAGTCGCGCATCATGTTGAACCTGGAAATAATGCCATATTTTTAACGCGTATTTTTAATAGTTGGGTCAAAGATGTTACGATAACCAATGCTGACAGCGGAATTTTGGGCGAAGAAATTTCGAACGTAACGATTCAGGATATTGTGACTGATGGAAATCATATGGCGCATTATACGGTTACTTTGGGCGGCGTTCACAATGTTTTGGTTAAGAATTTAAAGATTTATAACAAAGCTGTTCATCCGTTAAGCTTCAACACTTTTGCAACTAAAAATGTGTATCAGAATTGTGAAATATTTGCTGATCCGGTTTTAGATCAACATTCGGGAGCAAATCACCAAAATTTATTCGACAATATTACCGTGCATTTAACGCCGGATAAAAATAATAGTTACGCCTTATTTGGCGGTGGCGGTGCTGATTATTGGAAACCGTCTCACGGACCTTTCAGTACTTTTTGGAATCTGAATGTTCAGGTTGAAAAACAATCTGATAACACAAAACCTGTTTTGCTTTACGGAATGAAAGATGGCCCTTTTGCACGAATTATCGGCGTGAACGGAAATGCTAAATTCGAAGTAAAATATGACCCTGACGCTTATATTGAGTTTCTAAATATTGCGATGGATAAAGTTCCTTCGTTGTATGATTATCAATTGAAAAAGCGGTTGAAATGATAATCTCGCAAAGACGCTAAGTTTTTTTAAAGTAATTATTTAGCGTACTGTTTGTCATTTCGACGAAGGAGAAATCTCAACGAGAAGCTCTACAAAGATTAGATTCTCGTTGCGGAGTTACTTGTGGAGATTTCTCCTTCGTCGAAATGACATAAAATGAGAAAAAAAACTTTGCGACTCTGCGACTTTGCGAGAGATAATAACCACAATAAAACTAGAATGCTATGAAATATAAAATAGCCTTTTTATTAATCGCAGCCATTTTCGGGAATGCATTTTCCCAAAATAAATACCGGCTAAAAAATATCTCCACTACTGACGGGCTTTCGCAGAGTTCTGTTATTGCCATTCATCAGGATAAATTTGGGCAAATGTGGTTTGGTACGCGCGACGGACTCAATAAATATGACGGAAGCAGATTCACGGTTTTTAGAAATGATGTTACGGATAAAACCTCTATTAGCAACAATGATATTTTATCGATTGAAGAAGATAATTTAGGACAATTATGGGTTGGAACTTACAACGGACTTAATTGTTATAATCCGGTTACGAATACTTTTAAAAGATATCTGCACAACAAAACCAATCACACGATAAGCGGAAATGCTATTTGGGCAATCAAGGAAATTGGTGGCGAAATGTGGTTTGGAACTTCAAAAGGATTATCGATTTATAATAAGAAAACGGGATTATTTACTTCTGTTTTTCATTCGGATACAGATAATTCGACTTTGCCTAGTAATAATATTACCAGCATTATAAAATCTAAAAAAGGTGAAATCTGGATTGGAACAACTAAAGGTTTATGTCAACTTTCAAGCCGAAAAAACAATCAATTTTCTTTTAAAAATTATCCGCTAAATACTACTGATCTCTTAAATATTCAGTCAATTAAAGAAGATAATCTGGGGAATTTATGGATTGGAAGTAAAAACAAAGGACTTCTGAAATTTGATCAATCGGCGAATAAATTTGTTTCTTTTTTATCTGGTTCTAATTATAAAGAAATCAGCACTGATATTCGCGCTTTGGCATTTGATAATCAAGGTTCTTTGTGGGTTGGAGCTTATGATGGAATCTATATTTTAGGAAAAGACAAAAGCATTCAGAAAATAAATAACAGCACTAATAACAGCGGAATTGACAAAGTAAAATCGGTATTTATTGATAAAAAAGGTTCGGTTTGGATTGGCTGTTATTACAAAGGCGTGAATATTTGGGATGTATCCAATGTGAATTTTTCGAACTATAATCAAAATTCTAAAAAGATTCCGATGAGTTTTGATGTCGTGAGTTCTATTATTGCTGACAAAAATCAGAATGTATATTTTGGAACCGAAGGCGGCGGAATTACGATTTATAATAAAAATACTGAAGCGATAAGTTACATCAATAGCAAAACGAATCAGACGAACAAGAATGACATTAAATCAATGTGTCTTTCTGAGGATAATATTCTCTGGATCGGGACTTTCTCTAAAGGATTATCGGCATATAACACAATTTCGAAAAGAATTGAAGACAATAGAATTGCTCCGGAATTAAGTGATTTATTGAAAGAAAGTGGTGTTTATTCTCTTAAAACAGAAGGAAACGGAGTTTTATGGATTGGAACTTTTGGCAAAGGTTTGATTCGGTATAATACTATTGCCAAGACTTTTCAGGTGATTGGAAATGATCCGACTTCTGCCAATTTTCTGACGAATAATATTGTTAGAACTATTTTGGTGGACAAAGACAAACTTTGGATTGGAACTCAAAACGGACTTAATTGCATTTCGCTAAAAGATTTTCAGCACAATAATTATACTATAAAACATTACTTTTTTGATGCTTCGGCTTTGTCGGGCGATGATATTCTGACTTTGTTTAAGGACAGTCAAAATAAGGTTTGGGTTGGAACGAAAGCGAAAGGATTGCATTATTTTGATGGAAAAAAATTCAACAAAATCAATCTAAAAGTTGGAAACACGATTATTACTTCGATTCATTCTATTCTTGAAGATGCCGAAAAAAAGCTTTGGATTAGTACCAATCAGGGAATTATAAAATACAGTACGACTCAAAAAACGATTGTACTTTATGATCAGAAAGATGGTTTGGCAAGCAATGAATTCAATGACAATGCGGCTTTAAAATTAGATTCGAATAAATTTTATTTCGGAAGTCCATCTGGAGCAACTTATTTTGATGCCAAGAAAATATCGTTAAATCAATATGCTCCGCAGGTCTTAATCACTGATTTGAAGATTAAAAATCAAACGGTTCACGCTAACGATACGACGCAAATTCTGGAGAAAAGCATTGGTTATACCAAAACGATTACGCTGGATTATGACAAATCTAATTTCTCGATCAATTTTGCGATTCCAAATTACATTCGATCCAAAAATAATCAATACAGTTATCGATTGACAGGATTGGAAAACAACTGGACAACGACCAAAAATACGGAAGCAATATTTGCAATTCAGAATCCGGGAACTTATACTTTTGAAGTAAAAGGCGCCAACAATGACGGTGTTTGGAACAAGGTTCCTACGACTTTGACAGTGATTGTAAAACCTGCTCCGTGGCGCAGTATTTGGGCATTCTTATTCTACGGAATTGTAATAGGTTTGGGATTATACGGTTTGATTTGGATTATGAAATCGAAAGCGAGTCTGAAACAAAAACTGGAATTAGAGTATCTTGAAACAAAACGTATCGAAGAAAATAACAGGGCAAAACTGGACTTTTTTACCAATATTTCGCATGAATTCAGAACGCCTTTAACTTTGATTTTAGGTCCGTTGCAACAGATTTTAGCCGATTATAACGGAACGAACGAAATGTACAAAAAGCTGTTGGTTATTGAAGGAAGTGCGAATCATCTTTTGAGTCTGATTAATCGTTTGATGGATTTCAGAAAACTCGAAAACGATCAGGTTGCGCTGGAATCTGCTAACGGAAATATTGTAAAATTCACTAAAGAAATCTTTTTGTCTTTTATCGAATATGCCAAAGATGGTGGTTATACGTACACTTTTGAATCATCTGAAGAGGAAATAATGGTTTATTTTGATCGCTATAAATTAGAACGTGTTTTTTATAATTTGATTTCAAACGCTTTTAGATACACTCCAAAAGGCGGAAATATCAACATCAAAATCAATCACGATCACGAAAATCTTTTTATAAATGTTGAAGATTCGGGAGTTGGAATTGCGGAGGAACATATCGATAAAATTTTTGATTTATTCTTTGAAGTTCCTTTGCACAATAACGTTCAGAAGAATTATAATAAAGGAACTGGAATTGGTTTATCAATCGTCAAAAATATCGTAAAACTTCATAAAGGAAGCATCGATGTGATTAATAAAAAACCGGAAGGTGTTATTTTTAAAGTGACGCTTCCGTTGGGCCGCGCGCATCTTTTGGACAGTGAAATTATTCAGGATTTTAAAATCAGTGATGACATTGCGCAATATACGGCTCAACTGAAAACTCCGGAAATAGCAAATCATGAAGACATTGATGATCTTGTTGTTAATGCCGAAAAACAAACGATTCTAATTGTTGAAGATCATAAGGTTTTGAGAACTTTTATGAAAAACTTACTCAAAAAAGAATACAATATTATCGAGGCTGAAAACGGAAAAGTAGCATTAGAAAAAGCATTACAATTTATGCCGAATTTAATTATCAGCGATGTTATTATGCCTGAAATGGTGGGAACAAAACTTTGTTCTATGATAAAAGAGAATATCAAAACGAGTCATATTCCGGTAATTTTATTGACTTCGAGATCTTCATTGGTCTATAAATTTGAAGGTCTTGAAAGTGGCGCTGATGATTATATCAGTAAGCCTTTTAATTTAATGGAATTTAAACTTCGCGTTAAAAACCTATTGAATTCGGCCGAAAGGTTGAAACTTAAATTTTCGAGTGAAGATAGTTTTGTTCCTTCTGAAATTACGGTTTCTTCTTTGGATGAAGAGTTATTGAAAAAAGCTTTTAAGATTGTAGAAGATAATATCTCAAACGAGTTATTTGATATTCCGTTTTTCTGTTCAGAATTGGGCGTAAGCCGAACGATGTTATTCTTAAAAATTAAAGCCTGGACAAATTATACGCCAAACGAATTTATTCATGAAATTAGATTAAAACGTGCGGCTCAATTATTAGAACAAAATAAATTGAACGTCTCTGAAGTGAGTTATAAAGTTGGTTTTAACAACCCGAAATACTTTAGCAAATGTTTCCAAAAAAGATATGGAGAAACTCCATCACAATTTGCTGACAAATTTTCGAAACCAATGTCGGTATTTTAAAAATTCCAGTGTTTTCAAGGCTTAAAAAAGGGTATCTGTATTTTTAGATACCCTTTTTTGTATTTCTATATCGTTTTCGAAATATACATTTGCCATATGAAATTCAAAAAAACAAAATTCGTATTGCTTCAAATTCTATTTGTGGCGCTGATAATAGGAATGAGTTTATTGCTTTTTTATTTTATCTAACATTAACCTTAAACCAAAAAATGAATGTTTACAAACCAAAAAATTAAGTCGCTTAAATGGTGCTTTCTGGTAGTCTTTTTACTGGGAAGTATTATTGTAGAAGCACAGGAAAGAAAAGTGACCGGAAAAGTTACTTCGAGCGAGGATTTACTCGGACTTCCTGGTGCCAATGTATATGTTAAAGGCTCGTCTGTGGGCGCAACTGCGGATATGGACGGAAATTATAGCGTTTTTATATCTGAAAAAAATGCTGTTTTAGTTTTTAACTTCGTAGGATATCAAACTGTAGAAGTTCCTGTAGGCAATAAAACTGTCGTGAACATAAGCTTAAAACCGGATACTAAAAACCTTGACGAAGTAATTGTTGTAGGTTACGGTACACGTAAAAAAAGCGATATCACGGGATCTGTATCTTCGGTTACAGCAAAAGAACTTACGGCTTATCCATTATTAAATGCAGAGCAAGCTTTGCAAGGTCGTGCAGCGGGGGTTTCTGTACAATCTAATAATGGTGGCGAACCAGGCGCTCCTGTAAAAATCAGGGTTCGTGGCGGAACATCGATCAATGCAAGTGGTGATGCACTTGTTGTTGTTGATGGTTTTGCTGGCGTTGCAATGCCGGCGCCTCAGGATATTGCTTCAATCGAGGTTCTTAAAGATGCATCTGCAACTGCGATTTACGGATCCAGAGGTTCAAACGGGGTTATTATGGTTACGACCAAAAAAGGAAAACCAGGAAAACCTGTTATCGAATTCAGTAATTCAACTTCGGTACAATCTGTAAATCATAAATTGGATTTATTAGACGGAGATCAATTTGTGGCGTATAGAAAAAGTTTTACAACGCATACTTCGGGCGGAGCAAACACGGATTGGCAAGATGTAATTTATCGTGAAGGAATGATTTCGAATACTTCGCTTTCGTTTTCCGGAGGATCTGAGAATGTGAGATATTATGTTTCCGGAAACTACTTTAACCAAAATGGGGTTGTAATAAATTCAGGAATTGACAAATACACGATTGTAAGTAATCTTGAAGCTGATTTATCGGACCGTTTTAAAGTTGGTTTGAATTTATTTCAAAGTAAACAAAACAAAGACGGAATCATTAGCCAAACTGGCGCTGGAGGAACTGGTGCTGCGGGTGTAATTGCGGCTGCGTACAGATTTATGCCTGATAAAGGAATTTATAATACTGACGGAACTTATACGACAACGGCTCCAATTGGTGATGATATTGATAATCCTTATGCAACTGCTATGGAAAATATTTTGGAAACGGTTTCGATCGTAAACAGATCTAATTTCTTTGCTCAATATAAAATCACTAAAGATTTAGATTTTAAAACTACTTTAGGTTTAACCGATAACAATTCTCAAACTGGTCGTTTTATTCCTTCAACTTTAATTGCTGGAAAAAATATCAAAGGAGAAGCTTCTGTTAACAATACCAGATTTTCTTCGTTCTTGACGGAAAATTATCTTACGTATAAAAAGGAAATTATTGCCAGAGGAATCCTGACGGTTCTTGGAGGTTATTCGTATCAAAAGAACAAAAACGAAAGTTCATATGCTGCTTCAAGAGGATTTTTGACTAATACAAATTCGTATCGCAATTTAGGCGCTGGAACTGTATTCTTAAAACCGGATTCTAACTTATCTGAAACAGAATTAATTTCGGCTTTTGGAAGGTTGAATTTTGATTATGACGATAAATATTTATTTACGTTTACTGCGCGTCGTGACGGTTCTTCAAGCTTTAGTGAAAACTACAAATACGGAACTTTCCCTTCTGGAGCAATTGGTTGGAATATTGGTAAAGAAAATTTCCTAAAAGACAACAAAACGATTTCGAATCTTAAATTGAGAGCGAGTTATGGTGCAACCGGAAATCCATCGATTGGCGCCTACTCTACTTTGTCCAGATTCTCTGAAATTTATGATGTAAGCGGTGACGTAATTGTAAATGCGGTTCAGTTGACTTCATTGAATAATCCGAACTTAAAATGGGAAACGTCTTATCAACAAGATTACGGAATTGATTTAGGTTTGTTTGATAACAGAGTAAGTCTTACAGCAGATTATTACAAAACAATTACCAAAGATTTGTTGTTTAACAGACCTTTACCGGGAGTTTCCGGAATTGCTTCTCAGCTTCAAAACGTTGGAGAATTAGAAAATAAAGGTTGGGAATTGGGTATTAATTCTAAAAACTTTATTGGTGCTGATTTCACTTGGTCAACAAGTTTCAATATTTCTTCGAATAAAAATAAAGTATTAAAATTAGCCGATAATAAAGATCTTTTGATCAACTCAACTCCTGGACATTTCCTTGCGACAGATTCTCAGATTTTGAGAGTTGGTCAGCCAGTTGGAGCTTTCTTCGGTTTTATTTATGATGGTGTAATTCAGCAAGGCGAAGCGGTTCTTCCGGGGAACTTTGAAACTGTTGCTGGTGGTGAAAAATTCAGAGATGTCGATGGTAACGGAAAATTAGATTCTAATGATAAAACGATTATTGGTAACCCGAATCCTGATTTCATCTTTGGTTTAAACAATGATTTCACTTATAAAAACCTTGATTTAAATATTTTCTTCCAAGGTTCTGAAGGAAACCAAATCCTGAATTATACTTTAATGGAATTGGCTTCAGGAAATAACAATGCAACTACAGAAGTTTTAGACGCTTGGACGCCAACGCACACCGATACAAATGTTCCGGCAAATGCTGCAAGAACAAAAAGAGTTACTTCAAGATTTGTTTATGATGGAAGTTATATCCGTTTGAAAAACGTTTCTATTGGATATAGTTTAAGTGAAAAAATTGTTTCGAAAATTGGATTGAGTAAAGTTCGTTTCTACATCAGTGCGCAAAATCTCTGGACAATTACAGATTATCCGGGTTCTGATCCTGAAGGAAATTACCTGAATGATACTAATGCGAGAAGTAACACGAACTTAGGTTTAGAGTACGGAAGTTACCCAAATGTGAGAACTTTCACTTTTGGATTTAATTTAAAATTTTAGTTTGAAAATGATCTTAAACACATAGAAACATAGATTTTCCTTTGTCAAAAAGAGAAAATTTAAAAAACTAGTTTTCACACATAGCTATACGCAAAATCCTATGATGATTAATGCAAGTGAAACGCCTTATTTAGCGTTCCAAAAAGCTATGCTTCTATGTGTTAAAATTATTACACCAAATACCTAAAAAAAAATAACATGAAAAAATATATAGCTTTATTTTGTTTTGGAATAATGACTTTTGGCTGTTCTGATCTTGAAGAACATCCGGTTGGAGTTATTCGTCCTGAAAACTTTTTTAAGAATACAGATGACTTACAAGCTGCTGTAAACGGAAGTTTTGCCAATATTGCCCACAATAATTATTGGGGAAGAGAATTTACGATTGCGTTAATGCTTCGCGACGATATGGCCGACATTGGCGACAGAACTACTCAGGCTGCCAGAATCGATGTCAATGATATGAATATGAATGATACCAATGGGCTTGTTGCTAACTTCTGGCCACAATCATATGTGATTATCACTGCTGCAAATCAAGCAATCGAAGGCGCTAAAAAAACTCCAGGAGATCCTGCAAAAGTTAACGCAATTGTGGCTCAGGCTTATTTTGCAAGAGCTTTTACGTATTACCATTTGGTGAGAATCTTTGGAGACATTCCTTATATTGATTTTATTGTGAACGATGTTTCTCAGGTAAATTCTCTTAAAAGAACTAAAGAAGCCGATGTTTATCTTAAAATCATTTCTGATTTAGAATTTGCAAAACAATGGCTGGAAGATAAACCAAAAGTAAAAGCTGTTCCGGGAAAAGGTACTGCAGCGGGTTATTTAGCATCGGTTTATCTGACTTTGAAAAACTACCAGAAAGCTTATGATGAAGCAAAATACGTTATCACAAACGAAGCAAAATTTGGTTTGGGATTAGATGCTGATTTTCAGGATTTGTTTAATGCTACAAAAGCAGCTTCGCTAAAAGAACCTTTGTTTACAATTGACTTTAATAACTTAGTATCAGGAAACTACGGTCAGGATTATACTGCATTTTTTACGGGTTCGCTTAAAGATGAAAGTTACAGTTACGGACAAGGATTTTCGGTTGCTGTTCCTTCTTTAAAAGTGTTTAATACTTGGGATCAAAGAGATTACAGACGCGCTGTAAGTTTTGATACTATTATTAGAAAAAAAGTTGGTGGCGAATTAAAGATTTTCCCTTCAAGTGATAATGAAAAAGCGCCACGTCCGCATATTGCGAAGTATTATCGTTTCCCAGGTAAAGCGGGTGCTAACGGAAGAACGTCTCAGCACAATTATATCACAATGCGTTATGCAGAAGTTTTGTTAACCGCTGCCGAAGCTTTAAACGAAGTCACTCCGGGAACTGCCGAAGCTGATGGTTATGTAAACCGAGTGCGTGCAAGAGCGAGAAATAAAGCCGGAAAACAGGTTTCGTTTCCTGCAAATGTAACGGCTGGAATGTCACAATCTGATTTTAGAAAAATGGTTATTGACGAAAGAAGATTAGAATTTGCTTTTGAATATATCAGATGGTACGACATCAAAAGATTACAAAACGGACCTGAAGTTTTTGGTCCAGCTGGATTAGAACCACACGCAAATTTTAATCCAAATAAAGATTATTTATTTCCGTTGCCGGGAACTGAATTGGCGATCAATCCTAATTTAAAACCGAATAATCCGGGTTATTAAAAGTTAATTAAAAATTTAGAATTAAAAATTAAAAATCTTTGAAAGCGTAATAGCTATGTGTTTAGTTTTTCATGCAGATTTCATCCACCTTTTTGTCATTTCGACGGAGGAGAAATCTCCACAAGTAGCTCGACAAAGATTAGCAATTTAGCAGGCAGAATTTCGTGTGTGATTTCTCCCTTTGGTCGAAATGACAAACTAGACGAAAATATCGTTATGAAAACGATTGGTTTAGCCCCGATAGAAGTGGAAATCCTTTTGTGGCGGGGTTCGCCACAAAAGATTGAAACGGATAGCGGGATTAGCTCCTTATTAAAAATGTTTTTATCATAGAAATCGAATGACAGAGCAAACACAGATTTTTAATTTTTAATTCTCAATTTTTAATTCAAAACAAACAACATTAGATTAATTAGTAAGTATGAATAAAGTTAGTTTCATTTCTTTAATTCTTGGGTTTGCATTGCTGACAACAGCGTGCAAATCCGGAATTAATTCTTCAACAAAAGTTACCTCTGCCACAAATAATCTTCTGGAAACCAGATACAAAATGTTACTGGATTATCCGGTTGATTCTATGTCGATGCCAAGAAGTATGACGATTAAAAGTAATTTGATCAAGAAAGTTCCTTCGAGAGATTGGACAAGCGGATTTTTTGCGGGAAACTTATGGCAATTGTATCGTCTTACAGGCGATGATAAATATAAAACACAAGCTGAAAAATGGACTCCTTTTAGCAAAAAAGAAAGTGTAAATAGTAATTCGCACGACGTTGGTTTCAAAGTGTTTTGCAGTTTTGGTGAAGCGCTAAAAGTGGAAAACAAGCAAGAATACAAAAACGTTATCATTAAAGGTGCCGAAACATTATGTACACGTTTTGATGCAAAAGTAGGTTCTATTCGGTCTTGGGATTTTAATAAAGAGATTTGGGATTATCCGGTTATCATAGACAATATGATGAATCTGGAATTGCTTTTTGAAGCTTCAAAATTATCCGGAAATCAAAAGTATCATAATATTGCTGTAAAACACGCCAATACTACATTGAAAAACCAGTTTAGAGAAGACAATAGCTGTTATCATGTGATCGATTATGATCCAAAAACGGGAGCTGTGAGAAAGAAAACAACGCTTCAGGGTTATAATGATGATTCGGTTTGGGCACGCGGACAAGGTTGGGCGGTTTATGGATTTACAATGTCGTACAGATATACCAAAGATCCTGCTTATTTAAAACAAGCCGAAGCAACTGCAAAATTCTTTATGACCAATAAAAACCTGCCTGAAGATGGAATTCCGTATTGGGATTTTAAAGATCCAAGTATTCCAAATTCGCCACGTGATGCTTCTGCTGCAGCTGTTATGGCTTCGGCTTTATATGAACTTTACAGCTATACCAACAATAAAAATTATTTGGCTTTTGCCGATAAAATAATCAACTCTTTAAGTTCTGATAAATATGTTTTGAGTGCCGATGTAAAAGCGCCTTTTATTCTGGATCACAGCACCGGAAACTGGCCAAAACATGACGAAATTGACGAACCTATTATCTATGCCGATTATTATTTTCTGGAAGCAATATTGAGGAAAAAGGGACTGAGGAACTGAGGTACTAAGGTACTGAGGTTTTTAGCCTTTGTATCTTTTGAAACCTTTGAAACTTTGTTACTTTGAGCCTTTGAACCTAATTATACGCAATGAAAAAACTACCGTACCACTACAATACATTTTATACTTTTGCGCTTTTGTTTTTTTTTCAGATTTGTCTGAGCAGCATTTTTGCTCAGACAAAAATGAATATCAATGACAATTGGCATTATTTAGAAAATAATACTTCAAGCCTTAACGAAGCAAAAAAGGCCACAAACTGGACTTCTTTAAATTTACCTCACACTTGGAATGCCGAAGATGCAACGGATCTAAATCCGGGTTACAGACGCGATGCAAGCTGGTATTCGAAGCAATTAAATATTCCGCAAATAGATAAAAACCAACGTTATTCGCTCTATTTTGAAGGATCAAATGTAACAACCAAAATATATGTAAACGGTAAAGAAGCCGGCGGACATATTGGAGGTTATATTGGTTTTAATATTGATATTACAAACTTCATTAACGAAGGAAACAACGATATTTTTGTTCGTGTTGACAATAGTTATGATATCGAAATTATTCCGTCTCAAAAAAGTGATTTCTTTATTTATGGCGGAATTACAAGGGATGTTTGGTTCGTTTCTCAATACAAAAACCACATCGATAATCTGAAGATTACAACGCCTCAGGTTTCTGCAAAAACGGCTTCGGTAAATATTCTGGCTTCTGTTATGAATCCTGAAAATACTGCTTTATCATTAACAGTAATTCTTAAAAATCCGAAAGGAAAAAAAGTAGCCAGTAAAACGATTTCTGTTTCGGATAAAACTTCAATTATTAAATTTGAGAACATCAAAAATCCGGAACTTTGGGATACTGAGAAACCAAATCTATATTCGGTTACGGCTTTCTTATCGGAGAAAAAACAAATCAAAGATAGTGTTACCGAAAAAGTAGGTTTTAGATGGTTTGAGTTTAAAGATCATGGTCCTTTTTTCCTTAACGGAAAAAGATTACTCATTCGTGGTACACACAGACATGAAGAACAAGCGGGAGTTGGCGCTGCAATGAGCAATGCACAACATCGTGCCGATATGGAATCTATAAAAAGTATGGGCGCAAATTTTGTTCGCTTGGCGCATTATCCGCAAGATCCTGAAATCTATAAAGCTTGTGATGAACTTGGTCTTTTAGTTTGGGATGAATTACCGTGGTGCCGCGGCGGAATTGGTGATGAACTTTGGCAAACAAATACTAAAAATATGTTGGTCGAAATCATCAATCAAAACTACAATCATCCAAGTATTATAATCTGGTCTCTTGGAAATGAAATGAACTGGCTTCCTGATTTTCCTGATGGCGATAATACTGAAAAGACGAATGTGTTTTTGACGGAACTAAACGACATTGCACACAAAATGGATCCAAGCCGAAAAACAGCGATTAGAAAGTATTATGAAGGTTCGCAAATTGTCGATGTCTTCTCCCCTTCTATTTGGTCGGGTTGGTATTCCGGAAGTTATAAAAGCTACCAAAAAGCGATTGACGTTTACAAAAAAGAATACAAACATTTTATTCACGCCGAATATGGCGGTGATAGTCATGTTGGGCGCCACAGTGAAAATCCTGTTACGGGTGAAAACATTATAAAAGCTGAAGGTTGGGAAGAAGCAATTGTTCAGACTAAAGTGGCAAATATTGCGCAAATTGGCGATTGGAGCGAGAATTATATCGTTGATTTATTCGATTGGCATTTGCATATATCCGAGAACGACCCGATGTTTGTGGGTAACATTCAGTGGGCGTTTAAGGATTTTGCAACGCCATTGCGCCCCGAAGATGATATTCCGTATATGAATCAAAAAGGTCTTGTGGACAGAAACGGAAATCCGAAAGATGCTTATTATGTTTTTAAAAGTTATTGGAGCAAAGAGCCTTTTACTTACATCGAATCGCATACCTGGACGGAGCGTCAAGGAACTGAGAATACTCCAAGAACTTTGAGCGTTTTCAGTAATTGTGAGAAGGTTACGCTTTATCACGAAGGAAAATCTCTTGGAGAAAAACAAAGAAATCTTTCGCTATATCCTGCAAATGGTTTAACTTGGGACGTGAATTTTTTAAAGGGAGAAAATACGCTAATCGCCGTTGGTGAGTCTAAAGATGGCAAAAAGGTTTCGGATACTTTAAAGGTTAATTATCGCTTTAAAAAAAATGATACGGCTACATCTTTACAATTATCTTTTCAGAAATTAAAAAATGGCAATTATCTCGTGACGGCAATTGCGATTGATAATGGTAATTTGCGTTGTCTTGATTATGAAGAAAGTGTTTATTTTCAATGTCTGAAAGGTGGAAAAACCATGAAAAATCAAGGTACTCCAACCGGAAGTGAATCGATTAAAATGGCAAACGGAAAAGCGTCGATTGAGGTTGTTCCGGATGGTTCTGGTGTTCCGATTGAAATGACGGCTTTGAATCAGAGTTTTAAAGGGGAATATTTGAAGATTGAACAATAAATTTTCTCTCGCATACTTAACCGCAAAGAGCGCAAAGTAAAAACGCAAAGTTCGCAAAGCTTTTTTAAACATTGCGAACTTTGCGTAAAATCTTTGTGCCTTTGCGGTTAAAAACGTCCCAAATTTATATAATACAACAAAAACAATTTTACTAATGAAAAAACTAATAACCACATTATTCCTCGCCTTATCCCTTTTTGGATTTGCACAAAATCAAAGTCTGATTTCTAATGTCCCAAACCGACATACAACTTCTTTAAACGGGGTTTGGAATTATATCGTTGATCCATATGAAACTGGATTTTACAGCTTTCACCATGATGAATACGACAAACAGGCAAAACCATCAAATGCGGCTTATTTCAATAACTATCATGCGGTTAACAAACAGGAATTGGTGGAATATGATTTTGATAAATCTCCAAAAATAAATATTCCGGGTGATTGGACTTCACAGGTTCCGGAGCTTAAGTATTATGAAGGAAATGTTTGGTTCAAGAAATCTTTTGATTATGATTTGAAAGCTAAAAAACGCCTTTTTGTTTATTTGGGAGCGATCAATTATAAGGCTGATGTTTATTTGAACGGGAAGAAACTTGGAACTCATATTGGAGGTTTTACGCCGTTTAATTATGAAGTTACTTCGATTGTAAAACCAAAAGATAATTATCTGGTTATTAAAGTAGATAATACCAGACATAAAGAAGATGTTCCGACTATTAATACAGATTGGTGGAATTATGGCGGAATCACACGTGATGTGACTTTAATTGAAGAAAATGAATCGTTTGTTGAGGATTATAATATTCAGCTTAAAAAAGGAAATTCGGGTTTGATTTCGGGGTTTGTTAAAATCAATAATTCTAATGCTGCATTGAATGCGGTAACGGTTTCTATTCCTGAATTGAAAATTAATTACAAAGGAAAAGTTGGTGCTGATGGAATTGTAAACTTTGAAATTCCGGCGAAAAAGATCTCTTATTGGTCTCCTGAAAATCCAAAATTATATGATGTAACTGTTGATTATAACGGAGAAAAATTAAAAGATAATATTGGTTTCAGAACTATCGAAACTCAGGAAGACAAAATTTTATTGAACGGAAAACCAATCTTCTTACGCGGAATTTCGATTCACGAAGAAAACGCAAAAGGCGGACGTGCAAATTCTGAAGAAGATGCTTTGCGTTTGCTAAACTGGGCTAAAGAATTAGGTTGTAATTATGTTCGTCTGGCGCATTATCCGCACAACGAAAACATTATCAGAACGGCTGACAAAATGGGATTAATGGTTTGGGAGGAAATTCCGGTTTATTGGACGGTTGAGTTTACAAGAGAAGCTACTTATAAAAATGCCGAAGATCAATTGACAGCAGCAATTACGAGAGATAAAAACAGAGCTTGTATTATTATCTGGTCAATGGCAAATGAAACTCCAATATCTGATGCGAGAAATGCTTTTATCAAAAATTTAGTCGATCATACCAAATCTTTAGACAATACAAGATTAATCAGTGCGGCTTTATTGACGCAAAGTGACAGCGCCGGATTTGGAACTATAAATGATGCAATTGGTGATTATCTGGACATTATTGCTTTCAATCAATATTTAGGATGGTACGGCGGAAAGCTTGAAGATGCTGAGAAAATATTCTGGAAAACTAAATATAATAAACCGGTTATTGTTTCAGAATTTGGCGGCGATGCTAAAGCTGGATTACACGGAGAAAAAAATGAGCGTTGGACAGAAGAATTTCAGGAATACTTGTACATCCAGAATTTGAAGATGATCGAAAAAATACCTCATCTTAGCGGTTTAAGTCCGTGGATTCTGGTGGATTTCAGATCTCCACGAAGACTTCTTCCGGGAATTCAGGACGAATATAACCGAAAAGGTCTGATCTCAAATGATGGTCAAAAAAAGAAAGCATTTTACATTATGCAGAATTGGTACGACAAAAAGAAAAAAGAGCAAAACTAATAACCATTACCAATTCATTAACAAAAAAGAGGTTATAACTTATATGATTTTTCTTCATTATTAACTTACTTTGTGTAAACTATAATAAATCATTTACAACTATGAAAAATTTTAATTTATTGATAATTATCTTATTGACTGCTTTTTCTGTCAATGCACAAGATGTTAAATTTGCTCCGCTTGACGCAAGTCCGGTTGACATTTCTTATTTTCCAAATAAAGCTGTTAAGTTCAAAAAAACAGATAATCCATCGCCGGTTATTAAGGTTATTTATTCAAGACCTTCAGTTAAAGGACGTGTGATTTTTGGAGATTTAATTAAATACGGTGAAGTTTGGCGCGTTGGTGCAAACGAGAATACTGAAATCAAATTTTACAAAGCGGTTTCAATTGGCGGTACAAATATTCCTGCCGGAGCTTATAGCTTATTTGCTATTCCTGAAAAAGACAAATGGACGATTATCATCAATAAAGAAGTTGATATGTGGGGCGCTTATGCCTATGACGAAAGTAAAAATATTGCTAAAGTAACTGTTCCGGTTAAGTCAATCTCTAATGTAGTTGAAGCTTTATCAATTGCATTTACAACTCAGGGTTCTGTTGCAAATCTTGTAATAGGATGGGATAAAACAACTGTTGAAGTGCCGATTACAATCAAATAATTGAAATTTCTAAAACATATCTAAAGAGACACTAATTTTTTAATTAAGTGTCTCTTTTTTTATATCTTTAATTCTGTTAACTATGCCATAACCAATAAACTAACCCAAAAAAAACCAAAAGAATGAAAAAAACTTATTTACTGTTGCTTCTTTTGTTGCCTCTTTATTACGGAAATTCTCAGCAAAAGTTTAAAATTACCTATGAACAATTAAAGGAGTATGAAGGTGTTTATGAATATAAAAATAATACCACTTTGCAAATCGCCGCTTCACCAAAAGACACGATTTTATTTGCAATTATCAACGACAGTAAATATGCTCTAAAACCTTCTGAAAAAGATGTTTTTTTGAATATGTCTCAAGAATCTGTTACTTTCCTAAGAGATCAGTCTTCTGCAATTAATGGATATTCGTCTGATGGAAAAAACTTTAAATTGATTAATAAAAAAGTCGTTTTTCCGAAAGAAATGTGGTATCCAAGATTAAATGTTTCTAAGGATTATAAATATGTGTATCAACAACCCAAAAAAGATTTAGACGGTTTAGTTACCGGAACACTTGACAATACTGGTTTGGATAAAGCTTTATTGAACGAAATGATGCAAAAAATTGTGGACGGAACTTATGCTAATGTTCACAGCGTTTTGATTATTAAAGATGGGAAATTAGTTTTTGAAGAATACTTTTATGACAATAATAAAGCTAAGTTGCACGAACTTCGATCGGCTACAAAAAGCTTTGTTTCGGCTTTGACCGGAATTGCAATTGATAAAGGATTTATTAAGGACAAAACTGAAACGGTGCTTTCTTATTTTCCAGATTATACGATTAAGAATCTTACGGACGATAAAAAACAAATCACAATTGAAAATCTATTGACGAATCAAAGTGGTCTTGATTGTGATGTGAGTAATCCTAAAGCGGAAGGAAATGAAACGGCAATGAATTATTCTGATGATTGGGTTCAATTTACATTAGATTTACCAATGGTTGATGTTCCGGGTGGAAAAGGAATGTATTGCTCCGGAAATCCAATTACATTGGGAAAAATTATCGAAAGAGCGACAAAAATGCCTTTGCCTGAGTTTGCCAAACAAACGCTGTTTAAAGATCTTGGAATTAAGAATTTCAAATGGAATTTTAAACCCGATGCTTCTAGTGCCGAAACTTTTTGTCAGGTTTATTTAAGCTCTCGTGATATGGCAAAATTTGGTTTATTGTATCTCAATAAAGGGCTTTGGAATGGTAAACAAGTCGTTTCTAAAAATTGGGTCGAACAATCGCTTGCTAAACATTCTGTTGTTCAGGGCGTAAATTATGGCTATTTATGGTGGCTTAAATTCCTCAATGTCGACGGAGTAAAATACAACGGAAAAGCCGCGCAAGGAAACGGCGGACAGAAAATATATATTTGGGAAGAACAAAATATGATCACCGTTATCACTGGCGGAAATTATAATTCGCAATCACCAAGTGATGAATTGATTCAAAAGTATATTTTGCCTGCTTTTAACGTAAAAAAATGAGATAATGTGTCAATTAGATAATGTGTTAATTAGGAAATGTGTCAATTAGATAATTTTAAAATTGAGAAAGGCTTTCAAAAATTGAAAGCCTTTTTTATGTTCGTATTTTATAAAAATCAAAACATTTACTCATTATCAAATTTTCTAATTGACACATTGCCACATTATCTAATTTTTCAGCGTTAGAGTATAATTCAATTTTGATTTGATTATTTGACGTTCATTGTCCAGTAGAAAAATTTTATCCGGTGTTGCAGCAGAATAGCCGTAGAATATTTGTTCTCCTTCGGGTTTGTCGTAATTTAGGACATAGATTGTTCCATTGGGATCTTTTCCTAATCCTCTCTCAGTATTGAAATTTCCTTTTTGTACGAAGACATTTCCAGGTTCTTTTCCTTGATAAGTACTTGTCAATTCAAATTTATGACTTTCCATAGTGCCATCTCCCTGATAGATTTTTAAAACTGTTTTAATTCCGCTGCAATCTGCGCAAGGCAATACACCTTCGTATATTTTTGCTTCGCCCAGACTTTCACTTTCCGGAACTATGCTTCTTGTTTCTTCAACTATTGAAGATGTAGTATCGATAGGTGTAGTAACTTTGTTTTCGCTTTTCTTATTATTACAAGACATTATAAGACCTGAAATAACTAACATTAACATTAATTTTTTCATAATTATTATTTTTAAGAATGAGCTAAATATACAGAATATACTTATATTATTATAGTTTTTCTAGTGAATAAATTTGGAAAATCAAGAGATCAAAAACCGAACCAAAGCATTTTCTTCTTTATAGGAACTTCTGAAAAATAATTTTATTGTCTTTTAATATTCTTACAATTTTATTTTTGCCAATTTATAATTTGTATGGTGAAGTTTTGTATTTTTATCAATAGCAAAATAATTTAATGCCTAACTTAAATAAAAAACTATATGGGAAAATTTGTGATTACTAAAAGAACTAACGGCGAATTTCAATTTAATTTAAAAGCAGGTAACGGTCAAACAATTTTAACCAGCGAAGGGTATACTACAAAAGCAGCATGTCTTAACGGTATCGAATCTGTGAAAACAAACTCAGCAGATGATAATAAATTTGACAGAAAAGAATCTTCTAATGGTAAACCGTATTTTAATCTAAAGGCTACTAACGGTCAAATTATTGGCGCCAGCGAAATGTATGAAAGTACAGCTGCAAGAGAAAACGGAATTGAATCGGTAAAAACAAATGCGCCAGCAGCAACTACAGATGATCAGACAGCATAAATTTTAATATTTTATATATTAATGAAAAAGCGAGGTTTATTGCCTCGCTTTTTTTGTTTATTAATAAAAAATGTGCCGTTAGGCACTAAATATTGGTAGAAAATATGAATTGGGAGGCGTTGGCGTGCCGTAGGTACGCAATGATTAACGTTTTGTTGCGTACCTACGGCACGCCAACGAATTTTGATCCTATTAATTACTACCAATATTTAGTGCCTAACGGCACAACGGGAAGTCACATTACTTAATTGCATTAACTCCAATATGCGTTGGAATTACTTGCTTTATGGTTCCATCGGGATTAAATTCTAGTTTATCAAGACAAACTTCTCTATGAAAACCTGCTGCATCGCCCATTTTTATTCCGGTTGGATATGAAAATCTATGATATGCAATATACCATTCGTCTTTGTTTGGAATTTGCAATACTGAATTATGTCCTGTTGCATAAATTCCCTGATTGGGATTTCCTTGTATTACGATATTGTTTTCCGGAATTTCGATTGGTCCAAGTGGTGATTTTGAAATTCCATATCTTACTTTATAATTCGGACTTCTGGTATCGTCTTCACTCCAAAAAAAGTAATATGTATCATTTCTGAAAATAACATACGTTCCTTCTCTAAAGGTGTTGTCGACTTTAATTACTTTTACACTTCCTTTTTTGATAGAAGTCATATTCTTTTTCAATTCGGCTACAGCCATATAACCGTTGCCCCAGTACAAATAACTTTTTCCGGATTTTGGATCTGTAAAAACATCGGGATCAATTTCCTGACCGTCTTTTATACCTTCTGGTCTTTTGTTTATCAAAGCTTTTCCGCTGTCTTTAAAAGGTCCGGTTGGATTATCTGATGATGCAACTCCAACTTTCTGCGCTGCTGTGAAATAATAGAAATACTTATATTTTCCTCCTCTTTTTTTCTCAACAATACATGGCGCCCACGCATTTCTGTTTGCCCATTTTGCATCTTTTCTAAGGTCTACAATAATTCCTTCGTCTTTCCAATCTGTTAAGTTATCTGATGAAAAAGTCTTGAAATAATTTCCTGACCAGCCGTCAAATCCGTCACTTGTTGGATAGATATAATATTTCTTAGTTTTATTAGAATATAAAATCTCAGGATCTGCATAATATCCTTCTAAAACCGGATTATTATTTATTTGTGGATATTGTGCCGGCATTCCCCATTTGGCAATCAACCTTTTTAATTCAGAACGTGTTATAGGTAAAATTGTCCCATGACGCGGATTGAAATCCATGGAAATATCGTTGTCAATTACGGTGAAATTTTCTAAATCTTTCGTTTTTGTAAACTGATATTTTCCTTTGGTATAAATATCATACATCAAAATATAGTCATCAGAATTGTTTAGTTTGAAAACACTTGAACCTTCAACTCCATCATTTGTTTGTTGTAAATAATTGTCGTTTTCAATCCATTTTCCTGACGTTAAATCAGTTGTTGTGGTGACTTTAATTCCTGCTTTTTCGGTTTCTGTTTTATAGAAAAGGTGGTAAATGCCGTCTTTTTCTATAATATCTCCATCGATACAAGCTCTTTCTGATTTTGGTACAAATAACAATTTTGGAGCACTTTCCAGAGCTGTGAAATCTTTATTCGCATAAGCGTAATAAATCTTGTCAGGACCTCCGGCATATTGCATACTAAAATAAATCATGTATTTACCAGCTTTTGCATCATAAATTGTTTGTGGTGCCCAAACACGTTTCAGGTTTTCATTTCCTGAAAAAGCGGTTTGAATATTTACTACGCTACTCTCCCACTTTACAAGATCTGTACTTTTTAATAAAATCATTGCACGATTACTGTCCCAACCTTTTGAAGAGGTCATATCGGTTAAAACCATATAAAATGTTTTGCCATCGTCTCCACGCAAAATATGCGGATCGCGAACGCCTCCAGTTGAACTTATCGTTTTACTATCAATAACTGGCTGATTATTGTTCAGATTGTAATAGTGATAACCGTCTGCGCTGATGGCATATCTTACGGCTTCTTCTTCGACATTATTTCCTGTGAAATAAACGAATAAGTAGGCTGTCAAATCTTTTTCGGCAATGACTGGCGGAATTCCTTTTGTGTTATTTTGGGCTTGTAAAAAATTAAAAAATGCTAAAAATAATACAAGACGAAATTGTAATCTCTTCATTATTTTTTACTTTTTAATTGATATAAAACAGAACTGTGTGGTTTTAATTCGGCAGAGATTTCTTTAGCAGAAACCTTTGTTTTTTCTCCTGTCCAAAGGTTTAAAACTTCTGCGGAACCTGAAATTCCAAGGTCTGAAAGATTTACAGTAATTTTCTCTGAAGTATTGTCTGAGATATTAAACAATGCCAAATAAACGCTTCCGTCTTTAGGATTTTTTGAGGTTACGGCAATTTTTCCATCTTTCTGAAAAAGTTGTTTTACAGCTGTGCTTTCATTGTGCATTTTTACCACATCTTTATTCGTTAATAATGACAAAGTAAAAGTATCATTACTTGGTAAATCTCCACCAAAAAACAACGGCGATTTAAAGATATTGAAGAAGGTAATCAACGTATATTGTTCGTCTTTTGTCAAACGAGTCATTCGGTCTTCGCCACGTTCTCCTCTTAAGGAAATACGCCCAAGCGGAATCATGTCGCAATCTGGCCACGTTCCAGGCGCAATATATGGATACCATTTCTGACTTACTTCCATCAAATGTGTAATGTGCGGCCAAGTGTCCCAAACATCGTCGACCATTCGCCACATATTGGCATGTTCTTTTACGTGTGAAGCTGCAGTAATAGGCGTTTCCCCAGGCGAAGTACTCAATACAATTTTACGTCCGCATTTGTCGATTGCATTTCTAATTAAGTTGATTTCTCCTTCGTGATAAGGTCTTGATAAATCATCGATCTTTATAAAATCTACGCCCCATTGTGCGTAAAGTTCAAACAATGAATCGTAATATTCCTGTGCTCCGGGTTTGTCTGCAAGAATGGTATAATTGTCTTTTAACCATTCGCATTGCAATGCTGTAGTATAAATTTGATCTGCTGTGATTCCGTTTGTTCCTTTAATAGGCAATTTATCTTCAACGGCTTTTTTAGGAATTCCACGCATGATATGAATTCCAAATTTCAATCCTTTTTTATGAATATAATCTGCTAAAGGTTTAAATCCTTGTCCGTCTTTCGCCGATGGAAAACGGTTTACAGCTGGCTGATATCTTCCGTATTGATCGATCACATATCTAGGATCTGTTTGATTGTATCCGCCTGCTTTGTCGTTTTCTACAAACCATCTGATGTCTACAACTATATATTCCCAACCAAATTTTTTCAGGTTTTTAACCATATAATCGGCGTTGGCTTTTACTTCGTGTTCTTCTACTGTCGAACCGTAGCAATCCCAACTATTCCAACCCATTGGCGGCGTTTGTGCCCATTGTTTGAACTCGTCTTTTGCGAATGTTTTTGTCTGTGCGTTTGAAGAAGCTGATGCTAAAACAACTCCAAGTATTATGGCTATTCTATTTTTTATTTTCATATTAAATAAATGTAAATTATACATTTTAAATGTAATGAATTATTTCGGGTTATCAATCAAATGTCCCGATGGGACATAACCCATCAATAATATATTTGAAACTACCAATGAATTGTTCCTACGGAACATTTTTTGCTCAATAACTATCTTACATTAACAGTAACCTCAACCGGTTTTAACCATTGACTTGTAAAGGTCACTTTTATAGGTTGCGCTTCTCCGGTTGATTGAATATAAGCGGCAATATGACCGTGATAAACTCTTTGAACATTATCTGTATAATCTGTCATGTCGCTGTTATTTCCTGCTTCAAGTCCTAATAAAATTCCAGGTCCGGTAATTGTACAAGTAACTTCATTGTCTGAAAGCATTACGGGTAAACCATTTTGATCTTTAACCTGAACCATTATTTTGGCAACGCCTTTGTCTTTTGTAATCGTGATGTTTTTATCAGCAATTGTCAATTCAACTGGTTGTTGTGTCGAATTAATGGCATATCTGCTAACTTCTTTGTCGTTTTTGTCAAAACCTATTGCTTCTAATTTTCCTGATGCAAACGGAATATCCCAATAAATAATTCCGGTTTTTTCGTCGTAAGCTTTTGCTTCTCCAACTACTTTTCCGTTTAATTCTAAGCGTGCTTTTGCAGCATTCGTGTAACACACAACGCGAATCATTTCACCTTGAGTGTAATTCCAGATTGCCCACGCATCTTTAGAAACATCTTTCACGTCTTTTAGCGGATAAGTTCCCACGTAAGCCATTGGTTTATCTGACCAAAGTGACTGACGGAAATATCCTCTTGGCTTGATTACTCCGGCAAAATCAACTAATCCTGAGTAAAATCCTCTTGAAGGCCATCTTCCTGATTCTCCCAGATAATCAATTCCTGTCCACAAGAATTGTCCGAAAATATGTTTGTTATTTTTTACTGCTAACCAAGGTTCCATGTCGTGAACATTTTCACTTCCGAAAATAACTCTGTTTGGATATTTTTCGTGATCTGATTGGTATTTACTTTCTGTATAATTGTATCCTGTAATGTCTAATGCGCCCGGATATTCTGTTTCGTTAGACATAGCAACACCGGCTAATCCAGCTGTTGTTGGACGAGATTTATCGTATTTTTTAACTGCTGCAACCAAACGTTTTGCAATTACGCCAAGACGCATTGCATCTGGTGCATCTTTTTTGTAACCGCCATAAGCTGCTTGTCCAAAACCGTCTTTTCCTTTGTCTAAAACGGGATGAGAATATGGATCGTTTGGATAATCTACTTCATTACCAATACTCCACGCAAATACCGAAAGATGGTTTCTGTCACGACGAACGAAGTCTTCAAGGTCTTTTTCTCCATAATCTGCAAAAATATCAAATGAGCCTTCGAATCCCGGAGTTCCATAATTCCAGCCTTCTAACCATTTACGTTTTGGAAATTCCCATTCGTCATAAGCTTCATTTAAAACCAATAATCCTAACTCATCACAAAGTTCATAAAAAACCGGCGCTTGCGGATTATGACTTGTACGAATTGCATTTACGCCAATTTCTTTCAATGTTTTCAATCTTGTTTCCCAAACTTCTCTTGGAACTGCTGAACCTAAAACTCCTGCATCATGATGTAAACAAACGCCTTTTATTTTCATCCATTTTCCGTTTAATGCAAAACCGTTATTTGCATCGAAAGTAAAAGTTCTGAAACCTGTTTTTGTAGTTGTTTCATCTATTTGTTTTCCGTCTTTTAGAACGGTTGTTTTAAGCTCATACAAATTAGGATTTTCTAAATCCCACAATTGAGGATTTTTTACGTTTATTTTAGTCGAAATTTTTCCGCTTTTGTTTGCTGCAATTTCAACTTTAGAAGATGATTTCCCAACAGATTTTCCGTCTTTAGAAATCAATTCATTTATTACGGTTACACTAGATTTTGCAGCTGAATTATTTTCAACGTCAACCTCAACATTTAGAGTTCCTGTTCCGTTTTTTACTTCGGGATAAGCGTAAACTCCCCATTGTGAAATATGAACGGGATTTGAATAAACCAACCAAACGTTTCTATAAATTCCTGAACCTGTATACCATCTTGAATCGGCGCTTTGACTGTGATCTACACGAACTGAAATGATATTTTCCTGACCGTATTTTATATACGGAGTTGCATCATAAGCAAATGAAATATACCCGTTTGGACGTTTTCCTAAGGAATGTCCGTTAAGGAAAACTTCGCTTCTGTTGTAAACGCCTTCAAAATATAAATAGACTTTTTCGCCTGTTTTATTTTGCGGAATATTAATTGATTTTCGATACCAGCCAATTCCGCCCGGCAAGAAACCTGTACAGCTTGCCAATGTTGGGCTCAATTGTCCTTTTACACTCCAATCGTGCGGTACATTTACGGCTTGCCATTTGCTGTCGTCATAAGTTACTTTTTGCGCATCCGGAGTATCTTGCAAATTAAATTTCCAGTTGTCATTGATTTTTTTGGAATCTCCAAACGATATCTGACTGAATGCAGACAAACACGAAAAGAGAAATACGGGTAGTAAGATCTTTTTTGTAAACATTTTTTTTAAAGGTTCTAAGGTGCTGAGATACTGAGGTTCTGAGCTTTTTTAAATTAATTTGTTTCTTTTGTTTCAGGTTTCAGGTTTCAAGTTCATTGCGATAACTTGAAACCTGAAACTTGAAACTTTTTAGTATTCTAATTCTCCAACAAACGTCACTACTGACTTAGCTGGAATTTCCAGATTATCGATTTTTTGAATTTCTGTTCTTTTTAGGTTTGTATTTTCAGAAGTTACGTATGGCGTTACTTCGTTATTTTTTACGGTTCCTTTTGAAAGATTGAATTTATATTTCTGGGGAGATTTTCCGCAGTTTACCGCAACTACAATTAGTTTTTTGTTTTGTACATCTTTATAAGCGGTTAACATTACGTCGTTTGCAGCGTCGATTTCGTTTTGGTTTGGAACATCAATTCTCAGCATTCCCGGACGTACAAATAAGGAATAGTTTCCTAGAGCCCAAAGTAGTTTTGAATCATGAAATTCTCCATCGTTTCTCACATAATCAGGTGCTGTTCCTCCGTTGCTTTTTCCGTCATCCAAGTAGATCAAACCGTCTTTATAATCCACTCTTGTTATCGATGTCCACCATTGCCATGAAGCCGCGTTTGCAACTGCAATATCATTGTGAATTAAACGCGCTACAAACAAAGCCGTTTGCATTCCTAAATCTCTACCTCCGCCTGAACCTCCAGGAATTTCTGCTTCTCCCGGATTTTCTAAAATACAATATTCTGATTGCCAATATTTCAATCCCGGATTTTGTTTGATGTTTGCCGCGATTAGTTTTCGGCTTAAAACCTGTTTCTCAACTGGCCACGTTGTAAAATAACTGTGTCCTAAAATCACATTTTTTACATTGGAGAATTTCGAAATGTTTGTTTTTGTTTTTCCAAAGAAATACTCAATCTGATTGTCTCTGTTTTCGGCATTTACATTTTCATATAAATAGTTGATTTGTCCAGCTTCGGCAATTACGATTTCAGTACTCATTTTATTTGCTTTGAGTTTTTCCGAAAGTGATTTGGTCAAATCATAGATTTCCTGATTGGTTGCCGGCGTTCCTTCCTGACTGTTCGTTCCGTTATTCCCTGGCATCCATTCCCATTGTGGTTCGTTTATTGGACTTACATAATCGAATTTGATTCCTTCTTTTTTCTCTAATCCCTGAATACTTTGAACTAAGAAATCGGCAAATTTTGGAATTGCTCCATCTTTTAGATTCAGTTTATTCTTTTGAGTTGCAAAAGACAATCCGTTGTTTGTCATATAAACCGGTGGACTATTTGTGAAAATCAGGAATTTCTCGACTCCACGTTTTTTAGCGGCTTGCAAAAACCATCTTTGACCTTCTTGTTTAGTGAAATCATAAGTTCCGTTGGCTTGCAAAAAAGATTCGCTTCTTCTCCACTCGTCCGAAACTCTGCTGTTTTCGCCTTGTTCTGTACTTCCTGCTCCAAGATTAAATCTCCAGATCGAAAGTCCGATTCCTTTTGGGTTTCCTTGTGCATCGATTTCTTTACTAAAAAGTAAATCGGCAATGGCATTCTTTTTTTGGTCAGGCCAATTTTTTCCAACAAACTGACATCTCCATGCATCAGAACCTCCAAAACCGTCCATGGTCTGCACTACATTATCTGTGCTAATGGTGATGGTTCGCTGTGCAAATGACAGCGAACTCATGACCAATAAAAGCGAGATATATATTTTTCTCATTGTTTTATTCTTTTTTTTCAACCGCAAAGACGCTAAGTTTTCGCAAGGTTCGCAAAGTTTATTCCTAGCTTTGCGAATTTTTGCGATCTTTCTTTGCGCACCTTGCGGTTAATTTTTTACTCCTATTTATAAGTACCTACATAAGTAACAACTGACTTCGCCGGAATTACAAAATTCGTTGCATCGACTGCGATTCCTTTTTTCAAACTCAGGGTTTCTGAGGTTGTGTAAGGTGTTAATTTATTATCTGCTAAAGTTCCTCCTGAAAGATTCAGTTTGTATGTTTTTGCCGATTTGCTGATATTAACCGCTACAACTACTAACTTTTTTGTTGCTGCATCTTTGTATGCAGTTACCATTACATCATTCACGGAAGTGGAATTATCGACACTTGGAATCTGAACTCTAACCATTCCCGGTTTTACGAAGAAAGAGAAGTTTCCTAATGCCCAAAGTGTTTTTGCATCTCTGATATATCCGTCGTTTTTACAATAATCTGCATTTCCGGCACCGTTGCTTGAACCATCATCTATATGAATTAAACCGTCTTTGTAATCTCCACGGCTAATTGCGGTCCACCATTGCCAAGACGTTACGCCTCCAACGGCAATATCTGTACTGATAATACGTGCTGTCCATAGTGCCAATGGCATTCCTAAATCTCTTCCAGGACCTGCTCCACCAGGAAGTTCTGCAGTTCCAGGGCTTTCTAAAACACAATATTCTGACGACCATAAACTCAATCCTGCTACTGCTTGTGCTCTTGTTGCAGCTGATTGTCTTGAATACACCAACTCGGTCAATGGCCACGCTTGCCAGTAACTGTGTGCCGAAATTGTTTTTTTTACGTTGCTTAATCCTGCGATATTCTTAGCAGAATTCACTCCAAAGAAATAATCAATTTGGTTGGATCTGCTTTCTTTTCCTGAGATTGTTTTATAAAGTGGCTCATAAGAACCGCCTTCTCCTACTACAATTTTAGACTCTAATCCTTTTGCTTGTAATGCTGGAGATAAAACTTTTACAAAGCTGTAAATATTAGCGTTTGTAGCCGGTGAACCTTCTTGTGCAGTTCCGTCCCACTCGTATTGCGGTTCATTGAACGGGCTTACATAATCGATTGTAAGTCCTTGCTCTGTTTTTAGTTTATCTAAAGATGTTGTCCAAAAATCAGCTAATTCAGGCATTTTTCCATCTTTCAAATTATAAAATTCTTTGATGGTTGCGTGCGCTTTTCCGTTTTGGGTTAAGTAAACCGGAGCACTATTTGTGAAGGCTAATAATTTTTCAAGACCACGTTCTCTGGCAGCTTTCATGAACCAAACCTGTCCGGCTTGTTTGTTCATATTGTACGAAACTCCATCTGTTGTAAAACATTCTGTACGTCTCCATTCGTCGCCAATATCGCTTGCGTCTCCTTGTTCTGCGCTTCCTGTTCCCAAGTTAAAACGCCATAATGATAATCCGATTCCTTTTGGGTTTCCATCGGCATCAAGTTCTTTACTGAAAAGTAAATCGGCTATTTTATTCTTTTTATCCGATGGCCAATTTCTACCTATAAAATTACATTGCCACGCGTCCGAAGCTCCAAAACTTTCCATGGTTTGAAGATTTGCATCCAAATTGATACTTAATTCGGCTTTAGTATTTTCGGTGTTTGAATTGTTATTGTTTTCGGAGTCGCAACTTACTAAAAGAGTGTTTGCGAAAAGCAAGCCTGCACATAGCAGACTTACTTTATTGTTGTTGATAAACTTCATCTTAGTAACCAGGATTTTGTTTAATTAAACCTCCACTTAAATCAATTTCTAATTGTGGTATTGGCCACAATAGGTTTTTTGCAGGATTAAAATTGATTCCTTTATCTTGTGATTCTCTTAAGTTTGTGGTTTCATAAGGATCTGTAGAATTCAAATTGTACTGAACAAAAGTTCCGCTTGGTCCCATTAAACCTTCGATTACCGGTCTTCCTGTATTTGGATCTTTTTCACGACGAATATCATAAAGACGTAATCCTTCAAAAGCCAATTCTAAACGACGTTCTTTATAGATTTGTTTTAAAAGTGTTGGTCCTGCCAATCCTGTTTTTGGATCTAATTTCACACGTGCTCTAATTATATTGATATCTGCTAAAGCATCTCCGCCAACATGGTAGCTTGCTTCTGCTCTTGTCAAATACATTTCGGCCAAACGAATCAACGGAATATTCAATGGTAAGTGTCCGTCTTTTTTATCTAATGCGCGACGTGTTGCTACGGGAATATAATATTTACGGCAAATACGTCCTGATTTATTATCGTTTAAACTGAATTTGTGTGTTGGGTTTAAAACTTCGTCTCCATAAGCGGCTTCTCCCCATTTTGTAATGGTACTTCTGCGACGGATTACGTCATTTTCAGAAAGATAGGCATTTTCTAAATCGCTGGTTGGCATGCACCATCCCCATCCGTCAAGAACATCTACAGCATCATTACTTGGAAAATATTTTTTGTCTTCTCCCCTTGCTCCGGATAATGTTGGTAACATTGATCCTAAACTTTTGTCCTGAACTGATGATGATTGTGCTTCAAGAATTGATTCAACTCCATTGTGGTTGTTTACATTCCAGATGTTTAGGAAATCACCTTCAAGAGCATATGGCCCTTCTGAAATTACTTTGTTTGAATATTGTTTTGCTTCAGCCCATTTTTCCTGAAACAACGATACTCGCGCCAATAAAGCATATGCTGCCCATTTGTTAACTCTTCCTTCTCTGTTTACCGGAATGTTTTCTAATTTTTGTGCAGATTCTTTAAGATCGACTTCTATTTGTGCATAAACATCGGCAGCTGAACTACGTTGCAATTTTAAATCGGCTGTTCCCAGAGATTTTGTGTATAACGGAACTCCTCCAAAAAGATTCACTAATTCGTAGTAGCAATAGGCACGAACGAATAATGATTCTCCCATATATTGATTTTTTTGAGTTTCAGATATTGGCGATGCAGCCATTTTCTCTAAACCAATATTAGCAGATTGTATGGTGTAATAATGTGCAGTATAAATACTGTTCATATCTCCCATATTATCTGGTGTAATAATATATTGTGAACAAGGTCTGTGTGCCGAATTATCCTGTCCTGTATTCCCCATCCAGGCGTCGTCTGTAGACATTTCGTTGGTAACTCTTGGCGCTACTAATGCGTACCAATCGTTAGGAATCAACAATCTACGTGTCAATTCATTAACGTAATTCTCACATTCTTGTGCAGTTTGAAAGTAGTTCTCCAGTGTTTGAGTTCCTCTTTCTTCTTTTTCAATAAAATCACTGCAGGAAACTGCCAGTAATGAAAAAGTAAGTATTGCTATTATTAATTTTTTCATGTCGTTTTTTATTAAAATGCTACATTAAGACCCATCAAAATTGTTGGCTGAACCGGATAGTTCCATCCTCCAAAACCTGATCCTTTAACTCCGTCATCTTGTTTAGGATCTCCACCGGCAACTTCCGGATCAACTCCTGTATATTTTGTCCAGGTCCATAAATTCTGACCTGATAAGGAGATTCTCAATTTGTCTAAACCAAATTTATTGAAGAATGAAAATCCAACCTGAAGGTTTTTCATTCGAACATAAGAACCATCTTCTACATAAAAAGAAGAGAATTTACTGAAGTTTTCGTTGTTATCGTCTTTTGACAAACGCGGAACATAGTTTGAAGTTCCTTCTCCATGCCACGCCATTTGATCTAATCCGCTTACTTTATTGGTTAAACTTGTACCATTGTATAAATCTGAAATATTTTGGTTTACGATATCATTTCCAATGCTTGAATAGAAATTTGCTACTAAATCAAATTGTTTGTAAGCAAAATTCAAGTTCAATCCAATGTTGTAATCTGCCCAAGGTGAACCAATTTTTGTTCTGTCTTTATCATCCAGTTTTCCATCGCCGTTTACATCTTTAAAACGAATATCTCCTAATTGTGCGTATGGCTGTAATTTGGTTCCGTGTTCGTCAGTGTGCGCGTTTAATTCCGTTTGATTCTGGAATAATCCGTCAGCTACATATCCGTAAAAATATCCCGGTTCTTCGCCTTTTGTTGTAAGTGTTCTGTTACCGGCTCCGTACAATCTTTCTCCATCTGCAGAAAGGGACAACATTTTTACGTTTACGGTTGTAAAAGTTACATCGGCTCCATAAGAGAAATCACCCTTTTTATCTTTATAAGAAATCAACAAATCGATTCCGCTTGATTGCATTGAACCTACGTTTGTCCAGATTGTTGAATAGTTAGGAAAACCGCTGTATGTTGGAAATTGTTTTTTAAACAACATATCTTCTGTTTTCTTCTGATAGTATTCTAATGATCCTGAAAGTTTGTTTTTCCATAATCCGAAATCAAGTCCAAAACTGACATCTTCAACTGTTTCCCATTTAATGTCTTTGTTTGCCATTGATGACGGAAAAGAAGTATCTGTAACCACAGATCCAATAGGATAAAATCCTTGTCCGATATTTGATTGATAAACTGCTGTTGGTAGTCCCTGATTTCCAACTTTACCCCAACCTGCTCTGAATCTTAAATCGCTCAAAACGTCTTTTGCAGATGACATAAATCCTTCGTTTAAAATTCTCCATGAAACAGAAGCCGAAGGGAAATTTGCCCATTTATTATTGGTCATGAATTTTGAAGATCCATCACGTCTGAATGTTCCTGTAAAATAGTATTTACTGTCGTAGTTATAAGAAAAACGCGAAATGTAAGACATCAAAGAACTTGACCAGCTGTTACCGCCACTATTACGGTTTTTGGTTGCTGCGTTTAACTCTCTCATTGCATCTGTGTTGTTAGGAACGCCTTCTCCATAACCCCAAAGATCTTTCCCATTGTACTCTTCCATCGTATTACCAATCATTAAAGAAGCGTGGTGTTTGTCTGCAATTGTTTTAGAATATGTAGCCGTATTTTGCCACGTCCAGTCTACATTTGTTGTATTCCATCTTTCGATTGTATTGATCTCTGCTTTTTCGTGCGCTGCATCGATTACAAAATCCGGCGTAAATTTGCTTCTTACTTTATCACCAACTTCAATAGAAGCTTGTGTGCGGAATACTAATCCTTTGATTGGTTCGTATTGTAAGTAACCATTTGTGTTTAAATTGTACTGATCTGTAAAATCATCATAACGTTTTACGGACGCAATCGGATTCCAAACGTATGATGGAGAACGTGCATAAATACTGTATTCATTTTCTAATCCCGTTAATTGATCTGCGGGTTTATAGATTGGCGTAATTGGGTCAATTTTATCAAAATCTGCCCAGTTTCCGGGACTTCCGTACGTTTCATAACGAGGATTTAAAGTAATTCCGGCTTTGAATTTATCCGAAAATTTAAAATCGTTATTGATTCTCATCGTAATTCTTTCCCATCCTCCAACTTCGTAAATAGATTCTGCATTATAATAATTTAAACTAACGGAGTAAGTATGTGTATCAGAACCTCCGCTAACTCCTAAAGAAGCATTGGTTACCGGAGCGCCGGCTTTGATTCCTGCATCCCACCAATTAGTAGTTTTGCCTTTGTATTGAGAAGGATTTGGCAAATAATCAGCATAACCTGAATTGTTGTACGCCTTATTCATGATTGTAGCATAACCTTCGGCATCAGCCATATGATAAGGATTGTTCATCAATTGCATTCCCGAACTCATATCAAAATTGAATCTTGTTTTACCTGCTTTTCCTTTTTTGGTCGTAATCAAAATAACTCCATTAGAAGCACGAGAACCATAAATTGCACTTGCAGAAGCATCTTTAAGAACTTCCATAGATTCGATTTCGTTATTGCTCAAGAAGTTAATACTTGTTCCCATTGGGATTCCGTCAACTACATAAAGTGGATCTGTACTAAGGTTTACCGTAGAAATACCACGGATTAAAACTCTTGGCTGTGCGCCGGGACCACCTTGTCCTGTAACCTGAACTCCGGAAACTTTACCTTGCAAAGATTCGGCAACGTTACCAACTGTCATGGTTTGAAGCTCTTTTCCTTTTACTGAAGAAATTGAACTGGTTACATCGCTCTTTTTAACAGCAGCATATCCTACAACCACGATTTCATCTAATGCCTGACTTGATTCCTGCATAATCACATTGATCTCAGTTTTATCGCCAACTGGAACGATTTGATTGGTAAAACCAACAAATGAAAATTCGATTTGAGCGTTTTTATTCGGAACACTAATCACATAGTTTCCGTCAAAATCTGTTGCGGCGGTTGTCCCTGTACCTTTTACAATTAGGTTAACTCCCGGAATTGGCACATTGCCTTTGTCCTTAACAGTACCTTTTATTTTTATTTGTCCAAACGATACTGCGGTACACATCAGGGCAATAAAAAATCCTATATATTTAAATTTCATATCAAGTTATTTTATTAATTAAATGTTATAACTGGGTTACAACTACTTATTTTTTTGTGATAAATACTCTTTCCAACTCTGTATCCAGCACTACTTTGTACACTCCCGGAGCAGCAGGATATTTAGCATTTCCGTTTTCTCCCGGTGACATTGTACAAATACCGTTTTTAATTAATCTCCATGACGGACTCCACCATTGACCTGTAAAAGTTGCTTCCATTTGTCCTGTCAAAGTATATTCTCCCACTAATTGATAAGGGTTGTTTGGGTTGTTTGCCAAGTGTAATCCTGTTTGAACCCATGCAGTCCATGTGTCCCAATCTGCACCTTGAATTCCGCCACCACAAACACTCACGAAAGGTCGTCTTTGTGCTTCATCATCGTGCCATAAACCGTTTGCAACATCTGCCCAAACTTTGCTTGATGGCGTATATTTTGTAGCGGTGTATGTCAATGTATTTGGATTTACTTTTATGATATAATATCCTTTTGTTGGTAATATAATTGGTGTTGAAGCAACATCATCAACTAAAGTTCCTGCTTCGTTCAAACCAAAACAATGTGGGGCAAAGTCTGATTCCTGACCTAAGAAATAAACTTCTTTATTGTCTTTGTCAGCATAATATTTGAATTCGAAATCCTGTCCGTTTTTCTCATGGAAATACATCGGAACTCCAACGGCATCTGTAGTAAGATTGGTTCCTTTTGGCTGATCGCATAAATAGATTGCAGGATATTCGTTTGTCGCAACTATATTTACATTTAAAGTTCCTGTGTTTGGAATCGCAAATTTGTCTCTTGCAGTAATGGTTAATACATAATTTGCCGCGGTCACTGGCAATGTATACGTTTTATTGAAAGTATAAGATTGTGGCGCTCCTTGTAACTGAACCATTTCATCGATTCCTAATTCAGCACATTTTACCTCGATATAATCAATTCCTGAATCGTCATTAACTACAAAGTTTACCGGCATTTCTTTGCTTGTAGACAATAAAATAACGGCTCCTTCTTTTGGCGTTATCATTGTTATTGCCGGTGCAGCAAATTCTCCGTCTAAGCGTAAATTAATTTCTTCATTAATTGCGTTACCGGAAACATCTGTAATAATTAGTTTTATTTTGAATGCTTCAGAAGTTCCTCTGTTAGCAGGAATTTCAAAAAAATAGCTCAAATCATATGATTTAAGTAAAGGATCTGTGGCAAATGAAATTACTTTATCCAGAGACAATTCCGGAATCTGAATTTGCACACTTTTTAATCCCAAATCATCAGCCAAAGCGGCTTTAATTTCAAATTTTCTACTTGGTGCACCGTAAATTTCTTTTGTAGACACTACAACTGTAGGATTATCAGAACTTGGAAAATCTGATTCATTATTTTGACATCCGGTAAAAAGGACGGCAAAAAGGGCGAGAAAAAATAAAAATACATTTTTTTTCATTTCTTTAATTTTAAGGTTAGGTTAGTTAGTTATTTTGATAATTAGAATTTGATAATTAGAAAATGAGATAATTAGATAATTGGCCAGATTAATAATTTTCGCATTGACTTTTTCTTTAATTTGATAATTAGAAAATGAGATAATTAGATAATTGACCCGATTTAATAATTTTCGCATTGACTTTCTCTTTAATTTGATAATTAGAAAATGAGATAATTTGATAATTGACTCGATTTAATAATTTTCGCATTGACTTTTTGTAATTCGATAACGAGATATTAAGCAGCAACAATAATTATCTAATTGGCTAATTATCTCATTTTCTAATTGACTTTTTTTTATAATTCGATAACGAGATATTCAGCATTAGTAATAATTATCTAATTGACTAATTATCTCATTTTCTCATTAATCCTCTCATTTAAACATTCTTTTGAAATCTATTTAAACCCGCAGCTTTTTTACTGCGGGTTTGATAAGTAATCACGTAAAACCAACTCTTACTATCTTATTTTAAAGAAGGCTCAATTCTTTAAACAGATAAAAAAAACTTATCGTAAAATAAACACTTATAACATACACAGTAATACAACTTAAATATTACTATAAGTGCAAAGTAATGTCGAGTTTGAACTTTTAAGGAGGGGTAAAATGGAAAAAAAAGGAGGTCAAAATTGCAATTAACTATTATTTTGGGTTAAAAATTACGGAGTACAAAAAAATATCAGCTTATTTATACACAATACGCAATTATCTGATTTTAATACTGTTTTACGACTCAAACGTTTGCGGGTTTGTTTGCGTTGTTGTTTTGTTATTTCTCCTCTGTTTAAATAAATGACAAGATTGTGGTTCCGCTTGCGAAAGATGGATTAAAATCCATCCCTACAATATATTTTGTTCCTTCGGAACTTATAGAAAAAATTCCTTTGTAATTATTTATATTGTAATTAGAAGATCTACAAAGTAACCCCAGCATTTGTCATTTCGACCGAAGGGAGAAATCACACCAGAAACTCCGTTCCCATAATCGCCAATCTTTGTCAAGCTACGCGTGTGATTTCTCCTTCGTCGAAATGACAAGATTGCGATCAAAACAATTGCAAGAGAAAAAAAATTACTTAATAACATTCAAATCCGCATTAAACGAACTTTTGTATTTTTTAATGTATTCTGAAGGCGTCATTCCAAATAATTTTACAAATTGCTGTCTGAAATATTTGGGATCTTCAAAACCAACTTCGGCACTTGCCTGAGTGATATTAATATCTTCGGTTAGCATTAACATCGCAGCTCTTCGAATCCGGACTGAACGTATAAAAGCATTTAAGGTTTGTCCTGAAATAATTTTAATTTTCGTGTAAAGTGTTCTGTGGCTCATTCCCATTTCGAGTGCGAAATTTTTGATTGTGAAATCTCTTTTGTGAATGTTGGCTTCTACAATATCAATACATTTTTTGAGGATTTCCTGGTATTCTACCGGAACCTTTTGTGTGTTTTCTTTTAGCGTGATACTGTCTAAGAAATAAGTTCTAAGATTACTGCGGTTTCTCAACAACGATTCTACACGCGCAACAAGTATATCATCATCAAATGGTTTTGTGATATAATCATCTGCTCCATCGCTGATTCCCTGCAAATGTGTTTCGGGATTTTTTGATGCCGTTAATAAGATTACCGGAATATGCGACAAGGCAGGATTCTCTTTTATTTTTCGACACAACTCAAGACCGTCCATTTCTTCCATCGTAATATCACTTATTACTAAATCCGGCATGTGTTTTTGGGTCAGTTTCAAACCTTCTTCCCCATTTTCAGCACTGTAAACCATATAGTTTTCCGAAAATAATTTGATGAGATAAGCTCTGATTTCAGCATTATCATCAATTATTAAAACAGTACGTTTGTCCGTAAGCATTATTCTTTGGAAATCATTTTCTGAAACCGAAGTATTCGAAAATGAATTATTCTCTTCGATTTCATCAATAATCAATTCATTAAACAACTGGCTTCTTTGCGGAATTTCGGTTGTAATTTCTACATCTTCAAAATGACTATTTCCTTTTAGAAAAGTGAGTTTAAAAACACTTCCCTTTCCTACTTCACTTGTGCAGCTTACGGAACCTTTGTGTTTGTCTACAAAATATTTTACGATATAAAGTCCAATTCCAAAACCGGTTCCTACTGAAACTTTTGAGTTGATTTGTTTGAATTTTTCGAAAATAACATCAATATCCTTTTTTTCAATTCCGTCTCCATTATCAGCAATTTCAAGCATTACTTCACGATCATTTTCATCGAGATTAAGATTAATTGTTCCGCCAATTGGTGTGTACTTAAAAGCATTTGACATCAAATTAAACAGAGAAATTTCGATTTTTTCATAATCGCCTATAATTTTAATTTCATGATTGGGAATATTAAAATTGTAATGAATGTTTTTATCTTTTGCCTGATTAACAAAACACTGATAAACTTCGTTGCATAAATTATTGACATTAATAGTCGATAATCTAAGAGAATCTGCGTCGTTTTCGGCTTTTCTAAAAAGCAATAACTGATCTACAAGACTCAAAAGTCGGCGTGCATTTCGATGCGCAATTGCCAAATCACTCCCTGAAGATCCGTTTTGGACACTTTCTTTCTGAACCGCTTTTTTTAATGGATTTATAATCAACGAAAGCGGCGTGCGAAATTCATGCGAGATATACGTAAACATTGACGATTGTTTCTCGGCAATTTCCTTTTCTTTCTTGCTTTCCAGTTCGGCAATTTTGACCTTGTATTTTAGTTTTTCTTTATTTTTATGGTATTCCAAATAAGCCAGAATACTGGCAATACCTGCTAATAAATATAAGGTATATGACCACCAGGTTCTGTACCACGGCGGCAAAACATTTATGATAATCAGACTTTCTTCTTTGTTCCAACCGCCTTTAAAATTGGTTGTTTTTACTTTAAAAGTATATTTCCCTTCAGGCAATCTCGAGTAATTTGCTTTTCGGGCCTGACCCACAAAATTCCATTGTTCATCCCAGCCTTCCAGAAAATAAGCATAATTTATTTTATCAGCATTATTATAGTCTAAAGCAACAAATTCTAACGATAATGTAGTTTGATCATAAGGCAAATTCACCTCTTTGATTTTATTGGAATCCCATTCTGAAATCAAATCTGTTTTGTTTTCTTCAATGGGTTGATTGTTTACGTAAAAATCCGTCAGCAAAAGATTATTCTGCTGATTATATCCTTTGATTGCTTCCGGAAAAAAGATATTAAAACCGTTAATTCCGCCAAATAAAAACTCTCCGGTAGACAATTTAATTCCCGCATTAAAACTAAATTGATTGCTTTGAAGTCCATCGTTTACAGAGAAATTTCTAAAGGTTTTTTGCTTTTTATCAAATCTGCAAATGCCATTATAAGTACTCATCCACAGATTACCTTCTTTATCTTCAAGCAATCTTAAAACCGTGTTTGACGGCAAACCATCGTCAGTAGTTAATCTTTTGAAAGTATTTGTTTTTCGGTCAAATAATAGCAAACCGCCTTCCTGAGTTCCTAACCAAAGATTTTTGTCCTTGTCTTCATGAATACATCTTACGGGATTTCCAATGGTAACTTTATTGATTTTTCGCGTAGTTTTTTCGATAGAAAAAAGTGAAGTATAATTTCCGCCCCAAAGTTTACCATCGCTGGTTTGGGTAAGACATTGCAAATTGCTAATGGATTTATCAAAGAGTTCAAAATTATCGGCCGTTTTATTAAACAGATATAATGAACCTTCGTTTGTGGCGCTTGCCCAGATATTAGCTTTTGAATCTTTATAAACAAACCAAATATTCTTTTCTGTTTGTTTTGTAAACGGATTGTAACAAGAATAATGCGTAACAGTATTAGTCTTTGGATTTATTTTATTAACGCCGCCAGCCCAGGTCGATAGCCAGATTTCGTTATTATTATCCCTGATTATACTGGTAATAAAAGGACTCGAAAGCTTGTTACTATAATTGCTATAGGTGTTATTTTTTCTATTCCAATATTTCAATCCTGCTCCGTCTGTACCAACCCAAAGGTTCTTTTTTTCATCTTCGCAGAATGACAAAATAAAGTTTTCGGCAGGATCATTGGCATTGTAACGAATACTTTTAAAATATTTGGGTGTATTACTCAACATACTAATTCCACCACGTAAAGTACCAAACCATTTGTTTCCTGTTTTGTCTTCGTACAAACTCCAAACCGAATTACTTTTAACCAGGTTATTGTCTTTTACTGTATTAGACGGAATTGCTTTTTTGTTCATTCCAATAATTCTGTAAATTCCGCAGCCATCTGTTGTAATCCAAACATCTTTTTTCTTATCTGTAAGAATGTCTGTAACGCTGCATTTATTGGTAAAATAATTTTCTGAAAGAATTCCTGATTGCGTATTAAACAAAAAAAGTCCTTCGTCTGTTCCCAGCCAAAGATTTCCATCAAAAGTGCTTTTCATTGCTTTTACTTCTATAGAAAGCGGAAAAACAACGTTTAACTTTTTTGTTTTATAATCAAAACTGCAAACTCCAATGTTTCTGACATAAACCCAGGAATGTGCATTTTTCTTATCGTCCTGAATCGCTATCGCATCATAATTATCAATGTTTGTTTTATTTTCTTTCGCTTTAAGCAGAATATGTTTCCCGACTAATGATCCGTTTTCGAAACTTATTAAACCCAAATTTTGTGAAGCCACCAAAACCATATTAACAGAAACAGCGCTGGTTTGGTGAATGATATCTTTTAAAAATTGTGGTTTCTTATTTGAAATGACATATTCAACGGGACGAAATGTTGCATTGGTTTTATTGTAAATACAGATACCGTTAGAACCGCCAACCCAAATATTATTTCTTGAATCACCTTCAATATCATAAATCGTATTAAACAACAAGGAGTTTTTATCATTAATTCTATTGCGATACACTTTAAAATTATAGCCGTCATAACGGTTTAATCCATCATAGGTTCCAAACCATAAATAACCATCACTATCCTGAAATATTGTTGTTACAGAATTGTTCGATAAACCATCTGATATATCCAGAAACTTAATGGGATTATCCTGCGCATGAACTGCCGAGGTAAAACCAAATACGATTAGAAAATTTAGGACGAAATACTTCAAAATAAGGTAGTGTTTTTTGGTTTGGTGTAAAAAGCACAATTATAAGCTAATTTTGTATATATTTCACAAAAACAAGCAAACAAAATTCACATATACTCCATTATTTATAAGACTTTTTCCTTATTTCGCATTTTTAATAAACCAATCCCTATAAATAATAATTCCGTATAAAATCAAATTGATTTTATACGGAATTATATAAAAAAGCGGTTTGTAAATTATCTCAAAGCAGAAAATTGATTTCGTTTAAGACAAGGCATAAAAAAACCTCGTTTAAAGATAAACGAGGTTTTATTCTGAATACAAATATTATTTTTTTGATTCTTCGATAGAAACTTTTCTAAACTCTTTTAAAAGTTTTTCAATTTCCAAAGTTGATTTACGTGCTCTTGGTCCAGCAGCTTTAACACCTTTTTCAGTTAAAGATTCAGCCTCTGCTTTAAATGTTTCGATTTCGGCGTTGATTTTTACTAATAGATCTTTCATGCTTATACTTATTAAATTAAGTGGCAAAAATAAAATTTTAGGCGGTAGATTCAACAAATTTGATGTTAAATTTATCCCACTTTTAGGCACTTGAGCAAAGATTTGTCACAATTTGCAGATTTAAAACCATAACACACTATTAACTATACACTTACAAAAAACAGTATTTTTTAAAACACTATTTTAAAAACGACAAAAACACCATTTACAGCGACAGAGTGCGGTTTTTAAACAAAAAAAGTGCAGGATATAGAACAACATATACCCTGCACAAACAGTTTCTAATCTATCTAAAGAATAGAAAATATAAAAAACACACTAACTACTACATTAAAAAATACACTGCTTTATCAAAATTGCTGAATTTAGTTTTTAGAGAACTCAAATTTTGAGAAATTACTCGCGGTGCTGTTGGTATTGCAAAATTTGCTTTTTCTTTAAAATACAATTTTAAATCCTTTATAATTTCTGCCTTGTTATTAGAACCGTCTATCATAATTAAACTTTTAAGATCATTTAAAAAAGTTAGACTACTATATAACTGCTTATTGAACAGACATACTAAAATATTTGTGCCTTTTTTATCTAATTTTAAAAAATCAAGAAATTCGGTCTTATTATAAACGACATAAATGCAACGATCAAAATCTAAAGATTCATTTTCATTGACACCTGAAAATGAAGTTTCATTAAATTCAAATTCATCTTTGAACTTTCTTTTAAACATTTTTAAAAATGTTCCCTGATTATCATAGCTCCAGGTACACCTTTCCCTCCAGCAATTCCATCTTTTCCATCTATACCATTTAATCCATTTAATGAACTCCAGGTACCATCAGGATTTTGTACATACACTGTTCCTGTAGTTGTATCTGTGTAGATACTAACATTTTTCCCAGGGTAACCTGGTTCACCATCTTTTCCTGGTGCACCTGCACCAGCCGATGTACCACCATTTCCTGTAATTTCACTCGCAAGCGCTATTCTGTTCCATTTGTTATTCAACCAGTAGTAATATCCTGGTGTAACATCCGAAATAGTTTGTGTATTAAAAACCAATAAGCTTTCAGCAGGACTTTTAATTGTAACCACATCTGTTGTGCTCAGTAACGCGATATTTGGAATCAAAACACCTCTATTGGCTGCTTTAACATGTAATTGCGCTGAAGGATCAGGGTTATTTGTCCCTATACCTACTTGTGAATAAGCAGAAAGACTTCCTAACACAAGAAATAATGGGAGTAATTTATTCTTCATAACTTTAATATTATGGGTTATTATTTATTTATTTTAAACTCTATTAATCTAACTTGTAGGCGAATACATAAAAATCAATTTTAAACACCTCAGTTTGAAGATGCAAAGGTCTATTGAAAGTCAACTTTTTTTGACCTGTAAAAGTTTTTAAACTTATAGATTAAGACATTCCTTAATTATCTGAAAAGATTTTAGTTGATAGAAGTTCTCAGCTTCATTTTCAAAGATTTGAGTAAAAAAAAAGAATACCATATAATGAAAGTCTTGAGGGATAAAGAGTATTATGCCAGACAACAATAGTATTATTGTGCTCTTACTAAATAAGATTAAAAAGCTCTAGGTAGATTTTTTAATCAATTACATAATTTAAAATCTGATTATTATAGCTCTAAAATAAAAAAGAGGAAACCTCAGTTCCCTCTTTTTCCTAATTAATAACCACCTTAATAAAATTTATTTGAAAAGAAATATTATCAAAAAAAAAAAGAGAACCTAAATTCTCTTTTTTTCCAAAAAACAATTAAACCACTAATCATTACTTTCATTAATGGCAAATGTCCGAATCATTATAATCTTTTTTTGCTCTTAAAAGTTTTTAAACTTATGGTTTAAGACATTATTAAAGATTAGTGTCTTGATATTTAATATTACCTAATACTTTTTTTAAGTTTCTTTATAGATTCATCACTTAATAATTTAATTTGATTTACTACAATTTGTGCAATAGACGTCGCTCCCAATAAAGACAGGTGTGTATCATCACTCTTCTCTTTATCATAATAAGCATTTTCACCGGCTTTAAAATGCAGGTGCAATTGTTTTGATTTTTCAGGTCCGTAGGATTGTTCTAATAATTCGGTATAAAATTCTAAATCAATAAAAGGTACTTTATACTCCTGCGCTACCAATCTGGTTTCTAAAGAGTAATCTCCATGCGTAGGCACTAATACCCCTTTTTCATTAAAATTTCGTCTGGCGATAGATGTCAATAATATTGGTATTGCTCCTTTCTCACGGCTATCTTTTACAAATCGAATTAAATTATACCTATATATAGTATGTGGGTTTGTGTAACGGGTAGAATCTTCTATTTTTTCATCGTTATGTCCAAATTCAATAAATACATAGTCGCCTTTTTTCAAATTCTTATAAATAGAATCCCATCGTTTTTCGTTAATAAAACTTTTAGTACTTCTGCCATTTACTGCTTTGTTTTCTACTACTATATTATCCTTAAAAAAAGGCTGCAATACTTGCGCCCAACCATGTTCCGGATTTTTGTCAGGATCTTTTTTGTTGGCCATTGTAGAATCACCAATAGTATATAATGTCGTTTTTTGAGCAAAACAAGTTGTTGTGATTAATAAGAGTGTTATTATGTAGTATTTCATTTTTTATTGGATTGTGATTAATAGCACGCAGATTTTACGGGTTTATACTGATTTTCACTGGTCTTTTTATTCTTTGCTGAATTAATTTGTGTTAGTTACTTGCGGAGATCCTTCCTCTGTCAGGATGACTAGATTGTGGTTACTTTGTGTTATAAACTGAAACAAAAAACCTTAGCAACTCAGAACCTTAGCATCTTAGAACCTCAAAAAAAACCTATTTCGCAGCCGAAGGAACTGTTGCTTTATCTCCAATAAAAACCTCATTCAATATTACATTCTCAGCATTTTCGCTTGAAATGGCATTTTTTGCCCATTTAATATCTATATTGTTTAAAGTAATATTGCGGATTTTTTTATTAGCAAATCCCTGAATTACAATTCCGGATTGGGTTGCTTTATTGCATGCAATATTTGAAAAATAAATATTTGATATTTCCGATTGAAAACCACTTCCTTCACCATGATAATTTGCCGTGATATACAAACAATCCTCTACAGTATCAAGATTAATATTTCGAACAAAAACATTTTTAATGAAGCCACCTCTGTCGGCATTGGTTTTTAAATATATCCCTCTTTTTAAGTAACCAACCGTTTTACAATTTTCAACAAAAATGTTCTGAACTCCTGCTGACATTTCGCTTCCGATAACGACACCATGAAGTCCTTTGAAATTACAATTTCTAATCACAATATTCTCACTCGGTGTGGCCGAATTTGCTCTTCCTTCATGATCTCTTCCTGCTTTTATAGCAACATTATCATCACCATTATCGAACGTTACATTTTCGATTAAAACATCTTTTGCATATTCAGGATCGATGCCGTCATTGTTGTGATTTAACGATTTGTAACTCACTCCGCGAATAGTAATACTTTGTGATTTTAATAGATGTAAACACCAAAAAGGCGAATTTTCAATTTTAATATTTTCGATTAAAATATTTGTACAATTGAAAAACTGAATCATTTGTGGACGCAAAAAATAACCTTCTCCAAATTTTCTGTCCTTCAATGCAACATTATTATGATTCATTTCACGACTCAACATTTTTCCTGCTTCTTCTTTTGCTTTGAAGGTTTTCCAGTTCTTTCCTCCCTCTCCGTCAATCGTTCCTTCACCTGTTATGGCAATATTCGAACATTCGTAAGCATAAATTAACGGACTATAGTTATAAAGCATTGTCCCTTCCCAACTGGTCATAACCATTGGTAAATAGTCTTTCGGATTATCGCTAAACTTAATTTTTGCGCCTTTCTCTATTTTAAGATTAACATTGCTAACAAAATGAATTGGACCATTTATTTTATAAATCCCTTTTGGTACAATTATAGTTCCGCCATTGTTCTTTTTGCACAGCGCCATTGCTTTATCAAAAAAGGATTTATTGTTGGTAATCGAATCTCCTTTTGCTCCCAATTTTAAAATATTAATTTGATAAGACGGAATTACTGGAAGCTGAATTCTCTTTACAATTGAATCTACTTTCGCCGATGGAAATTCAGCAATCTGACTAAATGAAGTCCAGGAAATCAATAGAAAAAAGAGATATTTAATGTTCATGTGTGTATGTTTTAGCCCACGGGTTTTAACGGATTGAACGGGTTTACGCAGATTTATATTTTTAAATTTCTCATTTCAACAAAGAAAAAAATCAGTGTAAATCCGTTTAATCTGTGTCATCCGCGGGCAAATTATTTACTTCGAATACCAATTAGCAATCGAATCTTTCAATATGTTTTCGATTGTATATTTTTCTGCTTCATTTTGTTGAAGCTGGTGCGACCATGAAACTCGTTTTGTGGGTTGAAAACCTTCGCCTTTACAATTATATTCGGCATAAAAAGCTGTTTTTTCGGCTTCGGGTTTGGACCAGTTTTCCCAACCTTCCGGTCTGATATGTTTTCCTAAATCGCAGTTTATATAAACTGTTTTTGCATAAATACGCCAAGGTCTTCCTAAATAAACTGCTGTTGTTGATGGATCTGCCGTGAGTTTACAGTTTTTAAAAACAAAACCAAAAACAGTATCCTGAGGTGTTGAAGCTGCCGTGATATAAGAATTTTTAAGGCTATGAATTTCGCAATTTTCAAATAAAGCTGTCGCGCTTCCAAAAATAAAATCAGTTGTACCTTCTATATAACATGCTGTAAAATATTGTTTTGCCTCTTTTCCTGACAAGTACAAAGTATCCTGATTTCCCAGAATATTACAATTCGAAATCTGAGCCCGATTCCCTGTCAAAGACAATGCAATCGCTTGTCCGTTATCGCCAGAAGTATTTTTAATAGTTAAATTTGAAGCCGAAAAATCGTCTGCTTCGACCAAAACCGTGTAGGTATAAAAAGTACTATTTCGTCCTGTATTGATCTTCGCGAAATTATCATTAAACTGAATAATCGTTTTTTCTTTGCTTTCTCCTCTTAAAATCAAATGTGTGTTCCATTCCGGAATTCGGACTTTTTCATTGTAAATTCCGTTTTTTATATAAAGAGTCACTTTTTCATACGGAAATGACGGACAAGCATTTATAGCATCCTGAATTTTTGTAAAATCACCAGAACCGTCTAAAGCTACCGTAAAAAAATCATCTTTTTTTTTATCTGATATCTCTTTTGACGCGACTTTTACTCCGTTTTTGATTGCCCAAGCCCCATATTTTTTAAGTACTTCTTTTGGTGCATCTGTATACCATGAATAACCATTTCTGCGTTCTGAACCAATTTCGTCCAATGTTTTTTTCTTAATTCCGTCGCGATCGCAAAAGAAAGGTTCGTTTGTATCAAGATCCATAAATCTCGCCCATATTGGTGCCGCATTTTGAGTAACGATCATTTTCTTATCTATGATTTTCCCGGCATCATTCAAAACACGTTTCTCTTCAAGATTGGTGATTTTAGTTTTTTCGAACCAAGTTTGTGCACTTTTAATAGCACTAATTATTTCTGGTGAAGGCTTTTCAATCGACATTAAAAGCAATACAATCTTTGCCGATTCATAACCGCTAAGCGATGCCAGTTCAAAAGCTCTTGCATTTGCAGGAGCCAAAGTAACCTCATCATGTTGCGCGCACCAAACGGTCAATATTCCGTTTTGTTTGTATTGCGTTTTTAAGATACAATCAATGCCTTTATCGAATGCTTTTTTAGCTTTCTCAACAATTTCTTTTGATGGTTTAATACTGTAAAAATCTGTTTCTTCACTCACTTGTTTCAGGACATTCAAGATATTTACCATCGAATCGTCATTGTAAGTAATATGCGTGTAATAGCCTTTTTTTAAAGGATAAAACTGAGGCCAGCCACCATTTTTATATTGGGCTTCCAATAAATAATTAAGTCCTTTTAAAAACGATTCTTTGTATCTATCCTCTTTGACTTGCGCATACATTTTAGACATAAAAAGCATCTCCTGACAGGTCGCGCCATTATCCGTTGTAATCTCATGCAAATCACTTTTTAATGCTATAAGTTTTTGCTTTTCACCTTCGGTAAGTTCATTTTGCATTTGAATATTTTTTGGCCATCCGCCAATATTCCTTTGATACAGCAAAACATTTTCAGCAATATTTTTGGCTTCCGCCGAAGCAAACCAAACTGCATCATTTTTTCGAATAATATCAGACCAATTCTTAAACGTATTTTGAGCAATTGACTCAAAACTCACGATTAACAAAAAAAATACTATTGCTTTTTTTAATGGAATCATTTCTTTTAATTTCTATTTGTCATTTTATCTTAATGCAAAATCTAAACACTATAAAAGATCAAAAAATCTACTTTTTATACATTAAATCAATTTAACCGTGTTTAAATCTTTTATTTTTTCTGAAATATATCAAACTCTATTTTTTATAAAATCGTTAAAAAAAACACTATTTAAAGAAGTCGTTTTTTTTGCAAAAATTAATCCTAATTTTATTTTTCATCTTTATTTATTCTAAACCAATCTATCGCAACATTACCGGAATCGTTTGTAATTTTTTCGCTCAAAGCAAAAAGACCAACTTTTGCGCCAATCCATTTTCCTTCTTTCGAAACAAAATCAGATCCAATTGGCTGATACTTTTTATCATCTAAACTATAGAAGAAACTACAAATACCTCCCTTTTTAATTTTTACTCTAAGATAGATGGTATTGTTTGAAATTAAAATCGGAGTGGTTTCTGTTTCTGAAACTTTTTTATCGAAAGTTCCCGTTTTCTGATTCAGATATAATTTACCGTTTTCATTCTTCAAATCCAAATAACTATAATCTAATCCCATTATCAAAAGTCCGGTTGATTCTCCATTTAACCTTGTATTAAATGTTAATTTGGTTGTTGCGATGAATTCTTCAGCAGGAAATTTTTGCAACAACAAATTTGGAGCTTCAAAAATTTTCTCATCGTCTTTAATTGTCGGTAAACAAAACAAATTCAAATATCCCATACTTGTCGGAAAACCCCAATTGATTTGAGGATTTGCCTGCCATTGCCATTGTAAACCTAATTTTGGTTCGCTAAATTCATCTGATGTTGCAGGAACCTCTATTGGATATTTCTTGCCTACATTTGGTTTTTTAAATGTAGTAACCGGCTCTCCTATTCCGTTTTTATCGAAATCTTCTCCCATAACCGGCCAATCATTTTCCCATTTCATGGGCTGAAGATGCACAATTCTTCCATAAGCTCCTTTATCCTGAAAATGAATAAACCAATCTTCTCCCGTTTGTGTTTGTATCCAGGCACCTTGATGCGGACCATTTATTGTAGTTTTCCCTTGCTCGAGAACTTTCTTCTTTTCATAAGGTCCAAAAACTTTTTTTGATCTTAAAACAGTTTGCCAACCTGTGGCAACTCCACCAGCGGGAGCAAAAATGTAGTAATAATTGTTTCGTTTATAGAATTTTGGACCTTCAATAGTTCCTTCGCTTTCGTGACCGTCAATTATCATCACTTCATCATTATTCACAACCGTTCCTTCGGTATTCATACTGCAAACTACCAATAAACTTTTTATCTGTGCACGACTTCCTGCAAAAGCATGAACGAGATAATTCTTTCCGTTATCATCCCATAACGGACTGGGATCTATCAAACCTAATCCCGCTTTTACTAAAAGTGGTTCTGACCAAGGTCCTTCAGCATTTTTGGCTTTTATCCTATAGATTCCAAAATCAGGATCAGGATAATAAATATAAAATTCATTGTTATGATAAGTAATACTTGGCGCCCAAACTCCGTTGCCATGCTGTACTTTATTATACGTTTCAAATGGTGGTTGTTTACTAAGCGCATATCCTATAATTTTCCAATTCACCAGATCTTTAGAATGCAAAACAGGCAATCCCGGAATGCAATTAAAAGACGACGCTGTCATATAAAAATCATCTCCCACACGCACCACATCCGGATCTGAATAATCAGCATGAATTATGGGATTGGTGTAAGTTCCGTCTCCATTATCGGGTATCCAAACTTGAGCAAAATTAGTTTGCATCAGGAAAAATGAGCATAACAGAAAAAGAACTTTTGTGTTTTTCATTTATAATAATGATTGTTTTCTAATCTATTTTTATACGCATTTTGTGTCATTTCGACGGAGGAGAAATCACACTAGAAATTCGACACAGAAACTCCTCAACAGTACGTGATTTGCGCGTGTGATTTCTCCTCCGTCGAAATGACAAACTGCGCAGCTAACTCTTTACTCTTTACTCTTTACTCTTTACTCTTTAATCACCCTATATCATCGATTCAACTCTAAAGCTGCCAAAATAAAAGGTCCGGTTGCTTTAGGATCGTTGTCTTTTTTTCTTTCTTTAACGTAATATTCATAAGAACCATCTCTGTACGGCGTTCCTCCTAAACCTGCAACAGCGCAAGCTTGCGTTAATGTAATTGATCCGTCAGTATCTACTTTTATCAATTGTTTCGTTAATCCATCAAAGGCTTTATTTGCCAGTTTTTTATATTTTGAAGGCAAGTAACCTTTGTTTGCTCCTTTTGCAAAAGCATACGCAAACATAGAAGATCCTGATGCTTCAAGATAATTCCCTTCCTTGTTTCCTTTGTCCGTCACCTGATACCACAAACCTGATTTATCCTGATATTTAGCTAAAGCTTCAGAAACGCTGTTTAAATAACCAACAAGTTCTTTTTGTTTTGGATGTTCTTTCGGGAAATAATCCAGAACATCAACAAGCGCCATCGCGTACCAACCTAAAGCTCTAGACCAGAAATTTGGTGAAGTTCCCGTTTCTTTGTTTGCCCAGGCCATTTGTTTGCTTTCGTCCCAACCGTGATATAACAATCCGGTTTTTGGATCTGTGGCGTGTTTTTGAATCAATTCAAATTGTTTTGCGACATCGTCCAGTTCTTTTCCGTTCTCGAAAGCTGTTGTGTACTCTGCGTAAAATGGTTCTCCCATATACAAACCGTCTAACCACATTTGGTTTGGATAGATCTTTTTATGCCAGAATCCGCCGCTTGCTGTTCTTGGTTGTTCTGTCAATTGTTTGCGTAACAATTGTAATGCTTTTGAGTATTTTTCTTCTTTTGTACTTTCGTAAATCTTAAAAAGTAAACGACCGGAAACCACCATATCAATATTATAATTATCAAAATCATAACTTTTAATACTTCCGTCATTTTGAACCAAAACATCTACATAACCTTTTATATAAACGGGATATCTTGGATCAGGATTCTTTTTATACAATTCTTCCATTGAATGCAAAACCAAACCATGAACATAATCCCATTTTGGAGTTTTTGCATCGTCAATCATATAGGCTTGCGGATGACGTTTCATTATTGTTAGAGCCATTTTATCAGACCATTTCATATCTTTAGAAATAGTAATATCCTTTGCAGGTTCTTGAGAAATCACTTTGCAACTTGTAAAAGTCATTGCAAAAACTAACAAAACAGATGCTAAATAACCTTGTTTTCCGTTCTTTTTCATTATAAACTATATTTATTTTCTATTTATCTAATTCAAGTGCACTTAGCAAAAAAGCAGCTAAAGCGGGCGAACCATTATCCTTTGTTTTTCCACTAATATAATATTCATTTGTACCGTCTCTGAAAGGTTTTCCTCCTAAACCAACACTTGGCGAAACGTTGAGAATATTTACCTGACCATTTTCATCTGTTTTTACAAATTCTTTAACAAAAGCATCAAAAGATTTCTGTGCTATTTTTTTATAATTTGAAGACAAATATCCTTTATCAGTTCCTTTTGCCAAAGCATAAATAATCATCGCTGAAGCCGAAGGTTCTAAATAATTTCCTTTTAATTCCGGTTTATCAGCAACCTGATACCACAAGCCTGATTTACTTTTATATTGGATTGCATTTTTTGATATCTCATTCAGATAACGAACTAATTCTTTCTGTTTTGGATGGTTTTTAGGATAATAATCCAATGTTTCTACCAAAGCCATCATATACCAGCCAATTCCTCTTCCCCAGATTGTTGGCGATGTTCCCGTTTCCGGATTTGCCCACGCAATTTGTTTGCTTTCATCCCAACATTGATAGGGTAAACCACTTTTTTTATCTAATAAATGATCGTAAACCAATTCAAACTGTTTGGCAATATCATCCAGACTTTTTCCATTTTCATACTTAACCGTAAATTGTGTATAAAAAGGTTCTGCCATATACAAACCATCAATCCACATTTGATTGGGATATATTTGTTTATGCCAAAATCCTCCGCTTGCCGTTCTGGGTTGGTTTTCGAGTTGTTTTCTTAATTGAACAATTACTTTTTGATAGCGATTGTCTTTCGTTACATCATATAAATTAAAAAGAATCTTTCCCGGATTTACATAATCAATATTGTATTCCTTCTCGTCATACTTTTTAATATTCCCAGAACTGTCGATCATTTCATCAGCATATTCTTTTATATAATTCAGGTATTTTGAATCGTTTGTTTTTTGATATAATTTCTCAAATGAAAACAATAAAAAACCCATTTTATAATCCCATTTTGGTTTTTCGTTTCCATCAATTTGCCAAGCTTTCGGGTAATTATTTAAAATTGAAAGTGCTGTTTTTTCAGACCATTTTAAATCTTTAGAAATGACATATTTATTTTGAGCCATTATTAAACTACTGCAAAACAGTAGAAAAACAATTACCCAATTGTTGTGTTTTATGGAACTATTTTTAAGCATGGAATTCCTTTGTGTTGTTTTTCTCTCGCAGATTGAGCAGATTTTATTTTTTACTTTTCACATTTTACCGTTTTACATTTTCCCTTTCTTATTCAGAACTTCTAATTTTTGATCTAAATATTTTACAAATTCCTCTTTCGATTTAATTCCGTTTTGCTCTTGTTCCCAAGCTCCTAAAAAATAAAACGAATGTGCTTTAGTTGTTGGTTTAAAAACTAAAAGATAATCTAAATCAGTATCAGCAACATTTTCAACTTCGCTTATTTCATAAAAAATAGCCATTCCTAATTTATCCGGAACTAATGATTGTTCGCCATAAGTTGCCAAATATGCCCACTTTTTGTTTATGCTTTCTTTTTTAAGTAATTCAGCATTCTTTTGTTTTACAATTCCAGTGCAAATTCCTTTAATTTCTTTTGAAGCCTGAATTTTATGTTCCGTATAAAGCTCGTTTGGTTTAATGGTTAATTCTGTTGTAAAATCAATATTATCCGAAGCCGTTTTCCAACCATAATATTTTACTATAACTTTCGATTGATCTACTTTATTTTCAACATTTGCGATCGTTGAATCTACAGTATGAAAATGTAATTTTTCGTTGTTTAAATAACGATCAATTGATCCAATTCCAATACCTTTTCCAGCTTTCAGGATATCAGCTCCCCAATCGCTCATTTCGTGATACGAATCAAAATTATCTTGCCCGACTTGTGGCAAAACAATTGCCGAAGTCTTTTTTCCGAAAATATCAATTGCATTTCTCCAGTCTAAATACAAGCGATATCCAATTCTGTTATTTTCCCAACCCGGGCCTTCATAACGAATGTCAAACGAATGATCTGTATGTTCCGGAGCTAATTTTAGTTTGTCAACGTTTTTAAAAACAGTTCCTCCAATGTACTTTCTGTTTTCCCATTTTCCATCTGTTTTTACCGATAATTCGGCATAAGTTTTTGCCGTTTTAATATCGTATTTCTTTTGAGCATTACAAGCCGAAAGTCCAAAAACTAAAGCCGCTGATACCGTTATTAATGTTTTCATTTTATAATTTTTTTTTAAATATTTTGTCTAAAAATTGTGTTATATACTTTGTCATTTCATCAAACCAAGGTTGAAAAAACCAAAAGGAATGTGGCGAATTTTCAATTGTTTTTACTTCGCTGTAAATCTTATTCTCCTTTAAAATTGCAATCATGTCGTCCCTTCCTGCATGAAACCTCTCAAAACTACTGTTTATAAATAAGATTGGAGGCGTACTTTTATTGGTATGGCTTAAAGCCGAAGCATTTTTCCAATTTTCCGGATTTTCTTCATAAGAACCTTTTAGCCAAAAAGCTGCCATTTCTCCTTCTTTTGATTCTGGATGTTTAAATGCTAATATTCCGTCTATATCAATAATTGCATTTACTTTTGATGAAGATTTACTTTTAAATCCAACATCTTCAAAAGCTAAGTTATCATTTGTTGTACCAATCAAAGCTACCATTTGACCTCCCGAAGAGCATCCTAAAACGGCAATTTTGTTTGGATCTACATGAAACTTTTTAGCATTATCTTTTATAAATTTAATCGCATTTTTAACATCATAAATCCCTTCCGGATATTTCGCTTCAAGCGATAACCTGTATTCAATTGTAAAACAAGAATAGCCTTTTGAAGCAATTTCTTGTGCCATAACCTGCATCTGACTTTTATTCCCTGATCTCCATCCGCCACCATGAATCATAATTACAGCGGGATTTCGTTTTTCTTTTTTATAAAGAAAGGCATCTAAATGTAAGTCTCTATTTTGTTTTTCAACATAGACAACATCATAAATTTCAGTAATATTTTCATTCTTCTTTGACGCTGCAATTGTTATAAAAGGATATTGTTTTATCAGCTTATTATAAGTGCTTTTTATCGTATACGAAGTGTCAATCTCAAACTTGCTTTGCGCAGAAATTGCCGTTGCATACAACATTAAAAACAATACTATTTTCTTCATCTGCAAGCTTTAATTATCAGTTAAGAAAGGAGTTTGATATGCGGTCAAACTCCTTTATAACTACTTCAAAAAAACACTAATTATAAAAACTTATATTCTTTTTTTTTGCCACGAATTGCACTAATTTTCACAAATCGTTGTGGTTAATTATGCTTTTAATCTATGACGTTCCTTTGCTTTTTTTGCCACAGATTAAAATGATTTTAATGATTTCTTTTTATCATAAATAATCACAAATTAATTAGTGAAAATTTGTGTAATTCGTGGCGAAGAATCTTTTTTAATCAATTTAATCTGTGGCATAACTTTTATAAAATTACTAGTATGCCGGATTTTGAGGGAAATTTTTATTTCTGTTCAAATCTAATGCAGACTGAGGAATTGGTCTTAAGATCTTTTGCAGACCATTTTGTCCTGCAAAAGCATTGGTTGTTGTCACTTTAGGATTGTATAAAACAGTTCTTTCTACTAATGTTCCAGTACGTTTTAAGTCAAACCAACGGTGGTATTCTCCCAATAATTCTCTACCTCTTTCGTCTAATATTGTATTAATATCAATTGACGTCAATACCGGAATTGCTCCTACAACTCCGCCTCCAGCTCTTCTTCTTACTTCGTTTAAGCGTGCTAATGCAGTTCCGGTTTGACCTGCTTTAAAGTAAGCTTCGGCAGCAATTAGGTAGGTTTCTCCCAATCTTGATATAATAAAATCACGTGTACTGCTTCGGTTTGTTGCCGGCGTAATAGGCGTTGTGTTATAATTTGCACTTGTTGCGCCACTATAAGGTGCTTTTGGATCATCGAATTTACGAACCGGAATCAGGTTATAATCTCCTCCAGAAGCTGCAGATGAAGAATAAGTTCCCCAATTGTGGTATCTGAAAGTTGCAGGATTTACCATTCTTGAAGTATTTGCTAATACCCAAGCATCTCTGTCGGCTGTTGTAAACCATTTTGGCTCGTAGAAATCTGTAATTTTCAAAGCAGATTTATCGGCTACATCATAATAATCGTAATATCTGCTGTAGATTTCGTTCATAAAAGTACTTTCCCAACGTTTATCTCCTTTTTCATATAATGACAAAGCATAAACGGTTGGACAAAGCGTATAACTTCTGTTTGGATAAGGGTTTCCAGCCGCCGCTGCTCCTAAATATGAACTAAACCAATAGTTTTGAGAACTTCCTAAAGCTGTTGTTCCTGTTGCGTTTGAAGCCACAGAAAACTGAACTGAAAAGATAGTTTCTGCATTCATTTCGTTTCCTGGTTTTACCACATTCTCAAAAGATACATTCAAAGCCTGACCACCAATTACCTGATCTGCCAAAGCAGCTGCTGTAGTAAAATCTGCCGGAGTTCCAAAAGTTTCATAACCTCTTGTTAGATAAACTTTTGCCAATAAATCCTGAACCGCTCTTTTATTAACTCTTCCGCCATATGCAGCAGTACTTACTGCCGGAAGTGCCTCATTAAGATCTTTGAAAATTTGCGTATAAACTTCTTCTGCCGTATTTCTGTCAAATGAAGTCACTGCTGTATTGATATTATCCAAAACAACCGGAACTCCTCCATAAGTCTGAACTAATAAAAAATAAGCGTTTGCACGCAAAAATTTAAGTTCACCAATTCTGTTATCCAATGTGCTTGATTTCTCTGTTAAAGTCGAATAATACAACCCTTTATTTGCCTGTTGAATTGCGATATAACAAGTTCTGTACAATTGATCTACTCCTGCAGATGACGATGATAATGTCAGATATTTGGCTAATCCTTCCGGTTCCTGATTTCTTCCCTCAGAATACATGTCTGTTCCTGCTTCAAACAACCACGGATCACCTCCATAAATGTCTTTGAGCGTTGCATAATTTGTATTTATTAATGACTCAAATCCTGCAGAAGTCAAAAAATATTGCTCTGCTGAACCGTAAGAACGATTGTCTTCCTCAATAAAATCTGAGCAAGAATTAAGTGTCGTTCCCAGTATTAGTATAGCTATTATTAATTTTTTCATTTTTTCTAATTTAAAATTTTAAACTTAATCCCATTTGAACTGTCATTGTCGACACACGATTCACTGCTAAAGCTGCCGTTGCCCATTCCGGATCATAACCTTCATAAGGCGTAATTACAAACGGATTCAACACATTCACATAAAAACGCATACTTTTAAGTTTCAATTTATTTACCAGATCATTATCCAAACTATATCCTAAAGCTATGTTTTGAACTTTGACAAATGATGCATTTTTGTAGAAAGCAACGTTATTAGTATCATAATAAACTCCTGCTCCACGTGGCAAAGGGTTTGTGTTTGAATATTGTGGTGCGATACCTGCTCCATTTGCAGGAATATACCAATCATCAAGATCTAATTTTTGACGTCCTCTGTCTGTTACATCGGCGAAATTATCGTGAAAACCACTAAATACAGTCATTCCCTGATTGGTGATTAAAGACATTGACAAATCAAATTGTTTTACTTTTAATGTGGTAGAAAAACTTCCTGACCATTTAGGATCGTAGTTTCCTAAAATTGCTCTGTCATTATTAGCATCAATTTTTCCATCGTTATTCAAATCTTTTACTCTTGCTTCTCCAGGTTTCTGACCGTAAGAAAGTGCTTTTGCAGCTTCGCTTTCCTGCCAAACTCCATCAAAAACATAGTTGTAATAAGAGTGAATGTTTTCGCCAATAAATAAATTATTTCCAACATCGTCCACTTTATCTTGTCCATAAATAGACTCTAATTTATTTACGTTTTTAGTGAAAGTAAAACTGGTTTCCCAAGACACATTTTTAGTCTGAATATTTTTAGTTACCAATGCAACCTCGATTCCTTTATTGCTGATAGAACCCACATTTGAAGTAATTGTAGGAACTCCAATCTCTAACGGTAAAGCTTGTTGAAACAATAAATCTTTTGATAAACGATCATAAACATCTACACTTCCTGAGATTCTGTTTTTAGCAAATCCAAAGTCTAAACCTAAATTCACCTCTCTTGTTTTTTCCCAAGTCAAATTTGTATTTCCTAAGCTTGAAGACGTATAGCCGTTTGCCGGTGTACCATTAAAGTCGTAATAAGTTGGCACTTTTAAAACACTTAAACTTGAATAAGGCGCAACATTATCATTTCCGGTATAACCAACACTTCCTCTTAATTTTAAATTAGAAATAAAAGAAGCATTTTTCATAAACGATTCCTGATTAATATTCCATCCTAAAGCTACAGAAGGGAAAGCCGTCCATTTATTACCATCAGCCAAAACAGATGAACCATCGTAACGTACAGATGCCGTCAATAAATAACGCCCTTTGTAAGCATAATTCAAACGAGCTGCATAAGATTCTAATGTGTTTTTAGAATACGGAATAAATACTCCTGACGGAATTATAGCGATAGATCCTGAAGGCGTTAAATTGTAAGTTGGCTGCGCTCCTGAACCAAGATTGTAAAATCCGGTTTCAAATGGATTTTCTCTTGAAGACTGGAAATAAGTCTCAGTAGTATTAGAGTAAAAACTCTGAAGCAATAAAACGTTGAAAACATGATTTTCCTTTAAAGTATAATTGATGTTAAACTGATTGTCCCAAGTATAATTGAAGTTTTGAACATTAGTTACATCTCCAGATGGTAAACTTTTGTTTTTAAGACCAAAATCTGTTTGCGCGCCAAGAGATCTGCCTTCTCTTGCATTCATTGAACCTGCAGAAAATGTCGATTTGAAAGACAACCAATTTGTAAATTTATATTCTCCGAATAAATTTCCAATTGTAGTAAATCTTTTTATCTCATCACTTGAATTTGCAATTTCCAAAAGCGGATTATAAGAACCTGTTTTATTAATTCCAAGAGTTCCGTTAGGATATCTTAGCGTACCCGGCTGTTGTGCATAAGTTCCAATAATTTCGTTACCATTAGCGTCAATTGCCCAAGGCGAAGTAAAAGGATTTTGTCTAAAAGCTTCCTGCATAGCAGTTGCGCTTCCTAATTGCTCATCGGTTTTTGATATTGTAAGATTTACACCAAACGAAATTTTATCGTTGATCTTATGATTCAAACCTGCTTTAAAGTTGTATTTATCGATACCTTCATTATCAATAACTCCGGTTTCTTTTTGTGCACCAAGACCAATGTTATAAGACAAACCGTTATCTGCACGACCGGTAACATTCAGATAATTATTCTGAGTCATTCCGCCTTTTAAAACCGCATCCTGCCAATTGTAACTTTGATTATTAGCCACTCTGTTAAATAAAACAGGATTCGTTCCTGCCTGACCAACTGCTGCTTTTAATTCGTTTGCATCAATATCATTATAAGTTGGATTTGTAGCCGAAATTGTAGTTGCCAAAAATGCCGATTGATGATAATACCACCATTTTTCAGGACTCATTAATTTTGGTAATCTCACGGCTTGCTTATTTCCATAAGAACTGTCATAAGAAACCGATACGCCAGCTTTTGCATTTGTTCCACTTTTGGTTGTAACAATAATAACCCCGCTTCCTCCTCTTGAACCATAAATTGCCGCAGAAGAAGCATCTTTCAACACGTCCATTCTCGCAATATCCTGCGGATTCAAAAAGTCGATGTTATCCGTTGGAACTCCATCAACTACAAAAAGTGGTTTTGAACCGTCTTTATTAATAGAGTTTGCTCCTCTAATAATAACGTTGAAACCGTCGCCAATTCGTCCTGAATTTGAAGTTACCTGAACACCGGCAATTCCTCCCTGAATGGCTTCCATTGGATTAGTAACATTTCTTTCCGTGATTTTAGCAGCAGATAAAGTATTTACAGCTCCGGTAAGATCTGTTTTTTTAACTGATCCGTATCCTACAACCACAACTTCGTTAAGCGAATTGGATTGCTCCGAAAGACTAACATTTACTCTCGATTTTCCTGCAACGCTAACTTCCTGAGTCTGAAAACCCAAATAGCTTACAATCAAAACCGCTTTATTACTTGCAACGTTTATTTTAAAACTTCCCTCAAAATCTGTAGAAGTTCCATTTTTAGTACCTTTTTCCTGGATATTCACACCCGGAAGTGATAATCCTGCAGCATCAGTAATCTTTCCTTCTACCACCGTCGACTGAGCGTTCATGGTCGTACTCAAAAGGAAATTGAGGAAAAATAAAAACACAAGATTGTATTTTATTTTTTTCTTTGATAATTGTTTAATGTTCATAGTTTGGTTAATTGGTTTGGTTAAAATGATAGTTTTCTTTTTTTAATTTTTAATCGATTCTACTTTCTTTCCATTAATGTAAGTGCTTATAAAATTTATATTTTTAACGTTTTTTAGCGAATAAACCGAATCCACTTTTTCGATTACAACATCTTTAAAAGTGATGTTTTCTATACGAGATTCCTTGTATCCATCGGCAAGAATTCCGAACTTTCCGCCGTTTTTAACTCTAATATTTTCAAGGCTAATATTTTTTATTGCCGGTATAAAATTTCCGGATTGACTTCCGTAGACATCATAAAACATAGTTGCTCTCAAAACACATTCTTTTACAGTTCCAACTTCTAGATTTCGAACATAAATATCCTCTGTAGTTCCGCCACGTTTAGAGTTTGTTTTTATTCTGATTGCTCTTTCTAAATTCGGACTATCCATCACACAATTCTCTACAAAAACATTATTTACTCCGGCAGAAATTTCACTTCCCATTACAACTCCGCCGTGACCATCGATCATTTTACAATTCTGAACAATGATATTTTTACTCGGAATCCCAACTCGTCTTCCATCAGCATCTCTTCCGGATTTTATGGCAATACAATCGTCTCCTGTATTAAAAGTGCAATTTCTAATAATTACATTTTGAGAATATTCAGGATCACAACCATCATTGTTAGGTCCGTGGCTGTTAACAGTTACACCATCTACAATTACATTATTGGACTTTATAGGATGTAAAATCCAAAACGGAGCATTGATCACCGTGATATCCTTTACTAAAACTGTATTACACTCAAAAAACTCAATAAAATTGGGACGTAAATAATGTCCTTCTCCGAAAATTCTTTGTTCGACAGGAATACCTTTTTCAGCCATATCAATTAAGGCAATACGATTAAGCGGATCATTTTGAGACGGAATTCCTTTCTCCCAGCCATAATATTTACTTCCTGCCCAAATCCACCAATTGCTATTGTTTGCCTGTCCGTTTAATGTTCCTTTTCCGGTTATGGCAACATTGGTTTTATTTTTTGCATATATAAGCGGTGAATGATTCATTAATTCTGTTCCTTCAAATGAAGTATGCACTAAAGGATATTCTTTTGAATCAATACTAAACAGAATCTCAGCGTGGTCTTCTAAATGCAAATTCACGTTACTTTCTAAATGTATAGGACCTGTTAGGTATTTTCCATTTGGCACAAGTACTTTTCCTCCTCCATTTTCAGTGCAAGCTTTAATTGCTTTTTCAAAAACTGCCGTATTCGATGTTTTTCCATCTGCTACAGCTCCATAATCCATAACATTATAAGTCTTGTCTAAAAAGTGCGTTTGCGGAATGCTTTTTACAATTAATTCCATTTTTTTCCAAGGATCAGCTTCTGGAACATTAGAAACTTGTTTTCCACAAGACCAAAATGACATTACAGTCAGGCTAAAAACCACAACAACTTTTGACGCTATAGACTTACTTGTAATCATTTAAAGGTAATTTTCGGGTTTTTCAGTTACAAAAATCAATATTAATGTAATCGATTACACGAAAGTAGAAAAATTGTTTCAATACAGCAAATTTATTTGGATAAAATTTATATATTTAATTTTTATTATGAATTATATTTACAGTTAATGCAAAAATGATCCTAATTTATTATCATTTAAAAGCATATAACGTTTTAGTTATTCTTTATGGTAATCGATAACATTTATATTTGTATAATAAAAAAATGTATTTTTGTCTAACAATTAACCTGAAACACTTTTTTAATGAGCGAAAAAATAACCATTTATGATATTGCCGAGAAATTAAATATCACTGCTGCTACTGTTTCAAGAGCTTTAAACAACAATCCGAAGATAAAAGAAAGTACACGTGAGCTGGTTCTTAAAACCGCTGCATCGATGAACTATAAGCAGAACAAACTTGCTCTGGCGCTAAAAAGTGGTCGTAGTAATAATATAGGTGTAATTGTTCCTCGTATCGATAGCAACTTCTTTGCATCGGTAATTAGAGGAGTCGAAGAAGAACTTCATCCGCATGGTTATCAGGTTATTATTTGTCAAACGCATGAAGATCCTAAGAGAGAAAATGAAAATCTATATACCTTAATAGATGCGCAAGTAGACGGAATCATAATGTCGGTTACAGATGTAACGAACGAAAATGATGGTGCTTTTCATAATGTTTTAGAGAAAAATGTTCCGTTAATCTTTTTTGACAGAAGCAAACATATTGATGGCGTAAGTTCCGTTACAATTAATGACTTCAAAGGCGGATATATCACAACAAAACATTTAATTGATGAAGGCTGCAGACATATTGCGCATTTTTCTGGAGATCAATCTCTTGAAATATTCAAAAATCGTTTTTTAGGATACAAACAAGCTTTACTTGATCACGGAATAAACTTCAAAGAAGAATATGTTATTCGTACCAAAAGTAGTGTAGAAGCCGGAAAAGAAGCAATTGATACTTTATTAAAACTAGAAACTCCGCCTGACGCTTTATTTTCTTCGAGTGATTTTGCAGCTTTAGGTGCTATTCAGGAGTTGAAAGAAAGAAATATCAGTATTCCAAATGAGTTTTGTGTGGCTGGTTTCAGTAATGAACCTTTCACCAAATTCATGGAATTATCGATAACTTCTGTTGATCAGTCTCCACTTGAAATGGGAAAAATGTCTGCACGCGTTTTCTTAGAACAAGTAGACAAAACCAACACAATTAAAATCGAAAAAAAGGTAGTTCTCGCACCAGAATTACACATTCGTAAATCTTCGTCAAGAACCACCTTTTAGTTTTTTTAAACATATAAATTATATAAGCTCATTTAACAATGAGCTCATTTTTTTTTCTTTTTTTACCATTAAGATATTAAGAAAATTAAGCTTTGTGCTTTTTCTCTTTTACCATTAAAACATTAAGCTTTACACTTAATGAAACTTAATATCTTAATGGTGAAAAAACTATAAAGAAACTCCTCTTTTCCAAGGAATAAATACATCTTGTTTCAACTGGTCTGCTTTTGTTTCCACGTTTCCGCTCGCCAATTCTATAATGTAATCTACTATTTCTGCTCCAACCTCGGCAATGGTTTTTTCACCAGTAATCACCGTTCCGGCATTTACATCGATAATATCAGACATTCTATTAATTAATGCCGTGTTCGAAGAAATTTTTACAACGGGTGCAATCGGATTTCCCATCGGATTTCCTAAACCTGTGGTAAATAAAACAACTGTTGCGCCCGATCCAACCAATCCTGTGGTACATTCTGCGTCATTTCCCGGCGTATTTAAAAGATTTAATCCTGGTTTTGAAATATATTCTCCGTAATCTAAAACATCCACAACAGGTGAAGTTCCCCCTTTTTTAGCTGCGCCAGCAGATTTCATTGCATCTGTAATCAATCCGTCTTTGATGTTTCCCGGAGATGGATTCATATCAAACCCTGAACCTGCATCTACAACTGATTTTTCAAAAGCTTTCATTAAAGTTAAAAACTTATCTGCTTTTTCTTCGTCCACACATCGGTTCATCAATTCTTGTTCAACACCACATAATTCCGGAAACTCTGCCAAAATTGTTTTCCCTCCCAAAGCTGCAAAAATATCTGAAACAATTCCTAATGCCGGATTAGCGGAAATTCCTGAAAACCCGTCAGACCCTCCACATTCTAAACCAATACTTAGCTTTGAAAGAGGAGCAGGTTCGCGTTCAATTTTGTTGGCTCTTTTAATGGCTTCATAAGAATCTTTAATCACCATTTGAAACATTTGATCAGTAGTTCCAATTTGTTGTTGCTCATAGATCAAAATTTCTTTATCACTATTCGGACTCATTTCTTTCAAAGCCTTTTTAAAAATATCAACTTGCAAATTTTGGCAACCTAAACTTAAGACAGTTGCACCTGCAACATTTGGATTGTTTACATATCCTGCAAGCAGTTTTGCCAACAATTCTGAATCTTGTCGAATCCCTCCACAACCACCTTGATGATTGATAAATTTTACTTCGACATTATCTAAAAGATTTTCATTTAAATTTTTATCCGAAACTTCTTCTACGCTTTTTTCTTCAATTAAAGAGCGCAACAAATTTTTATAAGAAACTTCTTTTTTGGGCATTAATTCGTTTTCGAAAATATCTTTCAGTTTTTCGATATTTTTATTTTCGCAAAAAACCAATGGAAAAAACAACCAAACGTTTTTAGTTCCAACTTGTCCATCAGTACGATGGTATCCGTTGAAAGTTTTGTCTTTCCAACGATCTACATTTGGTGGAGTCCAACCTAAATTTCCGTTTTTACCAAAAACTTTTTCACTTTGATGTTTTACATTTTCGGTGGTAATTACTTCTCCTTTTTTTATAGGTTTAGCAGCTTTTCCAACCAAAACACCATACATTATAATATCATTACCAATTGTAAAATCTTTCTCTGCGATTTTATGTTTTGCTTTAACATCAGTTGTTGGTGAGACGGTAGTTCCTTCAAACATAATTTGTTCGTTTTGTACCAAATCGGTTAAAGCGACAATTACGTTATCTGCTGGGTTGACTTTTATTATTTTTTTTTGAGTTGCCATGATTAAGCGTTCTGAGTTGTAATATGTAATTGTTTTTGAAAATTGACAAAACCTTGTTCAATTCCGTTTGCATCAATTTCCTCCAAAGCTGTTGTAATTGCTTTTGTCAAGCCCGGAATTAGCGTTAAATCTTCATCCCAGAAATTTTTGTTTTGCAAAGTAAGTCTTGCTATTTTGTTATAATCATCAGATTTCCAAAGTCCATCGAAAAAAGTAACAATATCTTCGCTATCATTTACGGGTAAGTTTTCACCTTTCCATGTTCCTTTATAAAAACGAATTAAAGCTGCAAATGCAAACGTCAAATGAACAGGAAGTTTGTGGTGAATGTCAACATAACCTGTTAAACTTGGTAATACACGTACTTTAAATTTAGAAATTGAATTCAAAGCGATTGACGACAATAAATGCTTGATAAACGGGTTTCTAAAACGGTCTAATATTTCTTCAGCGAAACTTGTTAATTCCGCTTTATCCATGTTTAAAGTTTCATTAATCTCCTCAAAAACTGCTTTGTTTACAAATTCTCCTGTAAAGGCATTATCAACAGTTTCTTTTACAGTTTCATTTCCGTAAAGTAGAGAAAACGGAACCATTGCAGTATGTGCTCCATTCAAAATCCTCACTTTTCTCGTGCGATAAGGTTGCATATCAGCCACAATTTTTACATCTAAATCTGTTTTTTCAAACGGAAGTTTTGCTTTCAATTTATCATCACCTTCGATTACCCATAAAAAGAAACTTTCAGCGCTTACAATCAAATCGTCTTTATAACTTAATTGACTGTTATATTCTTCAATTTGATCTTTTGGATATCCAGGTACAATTCTGTCTACCAAAGTATTATGAAAAGAACAATCTTTTAATAACCATGATTTAAAATCTTCCTCCAAATTCCAATCATCACAATATTTCAAAACAATTTCCTTTAAAGTATCTGAATTATAATTAATTAACTCACAAGGAATAATGGTTAAAGCTTTCGATTTATCGCCATTAAAATGTTTGAATCTTTCATATAAAAGTACAGTTAATTTTGCTGGAAATGAAACTGGCGGCTGCATTGTTAGACGATCAGATTCTATATATTCAATTCCCGCTTCGGTTGTATTTGAAATGATAAATGCTAATTCTTCTTCTTTGGCTAAAGCCAAAAATTCCTGAAAAGAAGCATACGGATCAACAGCTTTTACAATATTGGTAATCAATTCTTTTTCCTGAATTTCCTGACCTTTTTTTACACCTTTCATAAACAGCGTATACAAACCGTCCTGAGCATTAATCATATTGACCAAACCTTTATCAATAGGCTGTACAACGGCGATTCCGGCATTAAAATCGGCTTTTTGATTTAACTTTTGAAAAGCATATCCTACAAAAGCTCTCAAAAAATTACCTTCGCCAAATTGAACTATTTTAATCGGAAGTTTGTTTGAAAACTCCGAGTTTGATCTGTTTATTTTTTCCATTATACTTTCTTTAAAGTGTTATAAAATAACCCCAATAAATACCTTATTCGTTCTATTAAAAAGTTCTTAAGCTGTAAAAGAAACATTACACCTGAGGATAAGATAAAACTTGCTGTGAGGAATGACAAGCTTTATTTTGCAAGCGTAATGCTCAATTACAATTTCTAAAATCTAAAAAAACCATTATCAATAAGGAATTGGCATGATTACTTCCTTATTATTTTTTTATATCTTTTATGATGTCAAGAACCTGACTTACTTTCGTTTTTAAACCTTCAAAATCATTGTTATCCAAAATATCTTTTGATATCAATTGAGATCCAATTCCAACACAATATGCACCGGCATTAAACCATGAAGTCAAACTTTCTACTGTTGGTAAAACGCCGCCTGTTGGCATAATATTCGTCCACGGACATGGACCTTTTATCGCTTTTATAAACTCTGGTCCGTAAATATCTCCGGGGAATAATTTCACAACTTCACAACCTAATTCTTCTGCTTTTGCAATTTCTGTTAATGTTCCGCAACCTGGTGACCACAATACTTTACGACGATTACAAGCAATAGCAATATCTTCTCTAAAAACCGGAGTGACAATAAAATTAGCGCCTAAACTCATGTATAATGAAGCTGCTGCAGCATCTGTAATTGATCCAACTCCTAAAATCATTCCTGGCAATTCAGCCAAAGCATATTTATTTAAAGCCCCAAAAACTTCATGAGCAAAATCGCCTCTGCTCGTAAATTCCATTAATCTTGCTCCACCATCATAACAGGCTTTTAGCGCCTTTTTACTAATTTCTATATCCGAATGAAAAAAGAGCGGAACCATTCCGTTTTCTTTCATCGTTAAAGCCACTTCTATTCTTGAATATTTTGCCATTTTTATCTAATTATCTTGATACTAATCCAGCCGAATTACCATCAATCATATTTTCAACTTCTTTTAAGGTTACCAAATTATAATCTCCTGCAATAGTGTGTTTTAAACAACAAGCTGATACTGCAAAATCTAATGCTTTTTGGTTATTATTTTTATATTCTAAAAGCCCGTAAATCAATCCTCCCATAAAAGCATCACCACTTCCTACTCTATCTACAACTGGCGTAACTTCTTTAATTCCGGCATGATATATTGATTTTTCGTCGAATAAAACACCGCCAATTCTCTGATGTGAAGCACTTACAGAATAACGCAAAGTTGTCGCAACCGTTTTTAAATTCGGAATCAAATCAAACAACTTCGAGTACAAAACCGGAAGCGATTTCTCATCCTGATAATTCGGGTTTACTTTCGGAATTCCCAACATGAAATATGCCGTATCAATATCTCCTAAAATAACATTACAATATTTCAACATTTCAGGCATCACATCACTTGGAGTTTTGCCATATTGCCACAATTTTGATCGGTAATTTAGGTCGCATGAAATCGTAATTCCCATTTTGTGCGCTACTTTAATGGCTTCTAAACAAGCTTCGGCAGCCGTTTCTGAAATTGCTGGTGTAATTCCACTCCAATGAAACCAGTTTGCACCTTCCAGAACTTTTCCCCAATCAATATTTCCTTTCTCAATAGTTGCCATCGAACTATGTGCACGATCGTAAACTACATTGCTTCCACGAGTTCCTGCTCCGGTTTCCAAGAAATAAATCCCTAAACGTTCGCCTCCATAAATGATGTTTTTGGATTCGACATTCATTTTTCGCATTTCTTTTAATGCCGAAATTCCAATTTCGTTATCCGGTAATCGCGTTACAAATTCAGCATTTACACCATAATTGGATAAAGACACGCAAACATTAAATTCCCCGCCTCCGTAAGAAGCGCCAAATGCTGTAGATTGTGAAAAACGCAAATGCCTTTCCGTCGAAAGACGCAACATGATTTCTCCAAATGCAACTACTTTATTCATTTTTTAAACATTTAGTTTATTTATTTTTCACCATTAAGAGATTAAGAAAAATTAAGCTTGATACTTAAAATCTTTTTTCTATTTTCTTGCTTCTTGCTTCTTTACTCTATGTTCTATGTTCTAGGTTCTTTCCTCTTTCTTCCCAACTAAAATTTGAAATATTCTTTTGCGTTGTTGTATGAAATATCCTGAACCATTTTCCCTATCCATTCCATGTCGTTTGGAAGTTCTCCACGTTTGATTTCGTCTCCTAAAAGATTACAAAGAATGCGTCTGAAATATTCGTGTCTTGGAAATGATAAAAAGCTTCTGGAATCTGTCAACATTCCAACGAAACAGCTAATTAATCCCATATTTGAAAGAGCATTTAATTGTTTGGTCATTCCGTCTTTTTGATCTAAAAACCACCATCCTGAACCAAACTGAACTTTTCCTTTAACACTTCCGTCATTAAAATTTCCAATCATGGTTGCCATTACTTCATTATCAGCAGGATTTAGATTATAAATGATCGTTTTGGTCAATTTATCTTTACTGTCTAAAGCATTTAAAAAACTTGACAATTTCTGCGCCTGCGGATAATCTCCAATAGAATCCCAACCTGTATCAGGACCTAAAATTCTGTGCATGCGTGCATTATTATTTCTCAAAGCACCCAAATGAAATTGTTGAACCCACCCAAATTCATGATAAGTTTCGGATAAAAACAACAAAATTGCGCTTTGAAATTTCAATCCTTCTTGAGAAGTTATAGATTGATTTTCTCTTTTCTTTTTGAAAATAGTATTGATTTCGCTTTCGGTAAAATTTTCAAAATAAATCTGATCTAAACCGTGATCGCTTAATTTACAGCCGTTTTGAGCAAAAAATTCAATTCTGTTTTTTAAAGCATTACATAAATCCGAGTAAGAATTAATTGCAATTCCGGACACATCCCCTAATGTGTCCAGATATGCATTATATCCATCATTAGAAATTAAGATGGCTTTATCAGGTCTGAAAGCCGTACTTACTTTAGTTCCAAAAGGATTCTTAGCCAGTTTTTGATGGTGTTCTAAGTTATCAATAGGATCTTCGGTGGTACAAACTACTTCAGCATTTACTTTTTTAAGCAGGTTTTGCGTGCTGTAAGCTTCAGAATTTATTTTCTCTGAAGTCTCAATATATATTTTCTCAGCCGATTTTTCATTCAATAAATCGTAGATATCAAAATAACGTGCCAATTCCAGATGTGTCCAATGATACAAAGGATTACGCATCGTGTACGGAACCGTTTTTCCCCAGTTTAAGAACTTCTCTTTATCAGAACCGTTTCCTGTAACAAATTGTTCGTTTACACCCAACGTACGCATCGCACGCCATTTGTAGTGATCTCCATTAATCCAAACCTGCGTGATATTATCAAAAATTTTATCTTCGGCAATAAACTGAGGATTCAAATGATTGTGGTAATCTATTATTGGCTGATTTTTAGAATAGTTATGATATAATTCTTCTGCGAATTTATTTTCAAGTAAAAAATTATCGTTTATAAAAGTCTGATTTACACTCATGTCTTTTTAGTTATAATTGAGAATTATGCTTCGTTTGAAGGCTTACCAATTGTAGCGAGAATTCCGCCGTCTACATACAAAATGTGACCGTTTACAAAATCACTTGCTTTAGAAGATAAAAATATTGCTGCTCCGGCTAAATCACTTGGATCGCCCCATTTTGCAGCAGGAGTTCTGCTTATGATAAAATCGTTAAACGGATGTCCATCAACTCTAATAGGTTTTGTTTGTTCGGTGGCAAAATATCCCGGGCCAATTCCGTTGATTTGAACGTTGTATTTTGCCCATTCTGTTGCCATGTTTTTGGTTAGCATTTTAAGTCCGCCTTTTGCAGCAGCGTAAGCGCCAACAGTATTTCGACCCAATTCGCTCATCATCGAACAAATATTGATGATTTTTCCTTGGCGTCTTTCGATCATTCCTTTGGCAACGTGTTTTGAGACTATAAAAGGCGAAACCAAATCAATATCAATTACTTCTTTAAAATCCGCAACTTCCATTTCGATAAGCGGAATCCTTTTAATAATTCCTGCATTATTAATCAGGATTGCAATTGGTCCAACTTCGCTTTCAATTTTCTTAATTGCAGTTATAACTTCTTGTTCATCGGTTACATTAAATTTATAACCAACAGCATTTATTCCTTCATTTTTAAGTTCAGCTACAGCGTCATCGATTTTTTGTTGAGAAGAATTTCCGTTTACTATAATTGTTGCTCCGGCTTGACCTAAACCTTTTGCCATTGCCAATCCTAATCCGTGTGTACTTCCTGTGATTAAGGCAATTTTCCCTTTTATATCAAATAAGTTTGTCATAATTCTTATCTTAAATCAGTGATTTTAGCAACATCCATATCTCCGTAATCAAGGTTTTCACCAGCCATTCCCCAGATAAAAGTATAATTTGAAGTTCCTGAACCCGAGTGAATTGACCAAGGCGGAGAAATCACAGCCTGATGATTGTTCATCCAAATATGACGTGTTTCTTGTGGCTGTCCCATAAAATGACAAACTGCTTGATTTTCCGGAATATCCAAGTAGAAATAAACTTCCATTCGACGATCGTGAACGTGCGCCGGCATTGTATTCCAAACACTTCCCGGTTTTAATTCCGTCATTCCCATTTGCAATTGGCAAGTGGTAACAACGCTCCCAATAATCATTTGATTTACCGTTCTGTGATTTGCTGTTTCCATTGTTCCCAATTGTAATTTATTGGCTTCAGCCAAACTCACTTTTACAGTTGGATAATTGGTATGTGCGGGAGCAGAATTGATATAGAATTTAGAAGGATTCTTGCTGTCGTCGCTTTTAAAAACTACTTCTTTGTTACCACTTCCGATATACAAAGCATCTTTAAAATCTAATTCGAAAGATTTCCCTTCGACAACAACAGAACCTTTACCACCAACATTAATAATCCCGATTTCTCTTCTTTCCAAAAAATAAGAAGCTTTAAGCGGATCGATACTTTCTAAGGCTAAATCTCCTTTTACCGGAACTGCTGACCCTGCAATATATCTGTCGTAATGCGAGTAGGTTAATACAATTTCGTCTTCCTGCATTAGATCTTCGATTAAGAATTCATTTCTTAATTCCTGAGTATCATATTTTTTAACAGCTTCTGGGCTTGACGCGTATCTTGAACTATATTTTGTCATAATTTTAATTTAATGTAATCGATTGCACAAATTTAGATTTTTATTTTAAAATACCTTTTAGAATCGTTCTAAAATTTTGCTAAATCTTATAAATCTGTGATTGGTCTATATTTTGGAACCAATGTTTTCATTACGATCCAGCCAGTTAAGTAACAAACCGCGCAAATAGAGAAAATGATAAAGTAACCAGCTTCAATTCCTTTAAAGCCCATGAAAACCATATTAGTTTCTTTGCTGTAATCAAATAATAAACCCGAACCTTTGTTGATTAAAGTAGAACCAACACCTCCGGCCAAACCGCCAATTCCGGTAATTGTTGCGATTGCTTTTTTAGGAAACATATCTCCTACTGTAGTAAAAATATTTGCTGACCAAGATTGATGCGCAGCACCCGAAATGCCAATAATTATTACAGGAATCCAATAACTTATATATCCTAAAGGCTGCGCTATTAAAGCCAACAAAGGGAAAAATGCAAAAATTAACATTGCTCTCATTCTACCTTCGTATGGATTCATTCCTTTCTTTTCGACAAAATAAGTCGGAAGCCAGCCTCCAATAATAGAAAGCAATGTAATCATGTATAATACAAATAATGGCAAAGCAGCTTGTGTAGAGTCCATTCCGTAAACAGAGCTTAAATATGCCGGAGTCCAAAACAAAAAGAACCACCAAACACCGTCAGTCATGAATTTTCCAAAAGCAAAAGCCCAGGTTTGTTTGTATTTAAAACAATCTACAAAAGAAACTTTTGTTTTAGTTTCCGGAATATAGCCAACCAATTTACTATCAGCAATATCATCTTGTTGAATATACTCTAATTCAGCAGCGCTAACTCTTGGATGCTTTTCTGGTTTATCATACATAAAAATCCAAAATCCCATCCAAACAAAACCAAGCGCTCCAATGATAATAAAAGACATTTCCCAACCAAAAGATGCAGCAATAAACGGAATCGATATTGGAGCTGCAAGCGCGCCAACAGTAGCGCCGGCATTAAAAATACTGGTCGAAAAAGCTCTGTCTTTTTTAGGAAAATATTCAGCAGTTGTTTTGATCGCCGCAGGAAAATTTCCCGCCTCTCCTATTGCCAAAACAAATCGGGCAAATATGAACAATGTAACGCTTACATTAATAACCAATCCAGTATCTTTTACGAGATGAATCGCTTCTTTAGCGCCTTCAAAACCTACAAACCAGTTTCCTGTAATATATCCTGCCGTTGCAATACCACAAAAGGCATGCAAACAAGCACCAAAAGACCAAATTCCGATTGCCCAAAGGAATCCTTTTTTAGTATCTAACCAATCTACAAATCGCCCCGCGAACAATAGTGAAACCGCATAAAATATAGAAAACAATGCTGTAATGTTTCCGTAATCATTATTAGTCCAATGAAACTCTGGCGCAATAAAATCACTCCATGTTAACGAAAGTACTTGTCTGTCTAAATAGTTAATTGTCGTTGCAAAAAATAGCAATGCGCAAATACTCCAACGATACTTTCCTGTAGTTTTTTTTGTTTCGCTCATAATAACTGCATGTAATTGACTCATGGTAGTGGTTTATTATAAATTTTTACTTTTTGGCTTTTCAATATCATTATTACTTAAAAATTCGAAAGATTCAAATCTGTCAAAAATCAAATAATGTAATCGATTGCACAAATATACTTTTAAATCTTTATATTCCAAATAATTTATTTAAAATTTTAATTTTAGCCAATAAATAAACATATCAAATAAAAAATTCAATGCATAATTACATATTAAACAATATATTTGTTAAATCTAAAATTCTTGAAAAAGCATGATTATCGTCTAAAAAACTAGATAAAACAGGTCTTTTTCAGATTGCTTTTTTAATTCGAAAATTGCTCTTATTTTTTACCGTTTTTACAACATAAATCGACTTTTATAAAGTAAATTACATCCCGATTACGACAACCCTAAATACTTTTAAAATTGAAAAAACTAAAAAACCAATTCTTCAAGAAAACACTACTAATTCCAATACTGTTTTTAGCACTTATGAATTCTGTACAAGCACAGCAAGCAATACCGCTTTGGGATAAAATTCCCGGAGAAATTAAAACATCAAATTATATTGAAAAACCAGGCTTTAACATTCAGGGTGGATATATTGAAAGTACGAGTCATGTTACAATGCCTACTTTAACTGTCTTTTTGCCAAAAGAACAAAAGACAATTCAAAGTGCTGTTATTATTCTTCCCGGAGGAGGATATCAACACTTAGCAATTGATAAAGAAGGAACTAAGGTTGCTGAATGGTTTAATAGTTTAGGAATTGCCGCATTTGTTTTAAAATATAGATTACCAAGCGATTTAATAATGAAAGATAAAACTATTGGACCGTTACAAGATGCGCAGCAAGCCGTACGCTATGTAAGAGAAAATGCTAAAAAATGGAATATTGATCCAAATAAAATTGGCGTATTAGGTTTTTCTGCCGGAGGACATTTAGCATCAACTATTGCAACTCATTATGATGATAAAGTATACGAAAGCACTTTAAAAGTAAGTGCAAGACCAGATTTTTCCCTTCTGATTTATCCTGTAATTTCGATGCAAAATGATATTACACACAAAGGTTCGCAAACTAGTTTATTGGGCGAAAATCCTTCTAAGGAATTAATAAATTCTTTCTCTAACGAAATGAAAGTTACTCCCAAAACATCTCCTACTTTCCTGATTCACGCTACAGATGACACTGTGGTTTTACCTGAAAACAGTATCAACTATTATTTAGCTCTTAAAAAAAATGGTGTCTCTGCAGAAATGCATATATATGAAAAAGGCGGACACGGTTTTGGTTTAGGCGTCGAAGATACCAGTAAACACTGGACTAAAGACTGCGAAGAATGGTTGAAAGCACAAGGATTAGTAAAACAATAAAATTAAAAAATTCATCCTTTCATTCTTAAACCCGACAGGTTTTAAAAACCTGTCGGGTTTACTATATAAATTAAGTTTTGTTCTTTAAAATCTACGTAGTGTAAACAAAAAAAGGGTCTTTAGAATCAGTTAAAAAACCAAATCTAAAGACCCGATAAAAATTAGACAGATTTGTACTCTTGCAAATTTATACAACCCTACCCACGATCAAATGAATACGCCCAATTTTCATTGTAATAAAAAATTGTTTCTCCAAAAACAGTTTTAACCATAGAATCAAATAAGATGTTTAAAAAGGCAAAAGCATCTTATTTTCTTGATTTCTACTCTACAAAACTACATTGTACTTTTATGAATTCATTACGGGTTTCCTCATTTTACAGAAAAAAAATCATTTTTTATTACCAATAATTTCTAATTTATTGTTTTCGATTGCGTTAGAAATATTTTTTAACAAAAGTTTATTTAAAAGGTTCTGAGATTCTGAAGGACTAAGTTACTAAGGTCTTAATCGAATGTTATTTTTAAGTTATTATCCCCAAGTTTAAGGACTGAAATTCTCAGTCTTCAAGATTTCTTGTTCTAGATTAAGTTCAAACTGCATTTTCTGAAATACATTTGTCATGTAAATTAGAAGTTCTTTTGAAAACTAAAAAAACTAAGTGACTTAGTACCTTAGAAACTTAACTAAAAGATTTCTTGTTCTAGATTAAGTTGAAACCATAATTTCTGAAATACATTTGTAAAGTAAATTAGAAGTTCTTTTTACAACTAAAAAAAAACTTAGCGACTTAGTAACTTAGAACCTTAGAACCTAAAAAGCAAAAAAATGAAAATATTTGAATTCTTAATACTCGGAAAAAACCAGCCTATTTTGGAGATCTTACTTAGATTGGTAAATGCATACGAAAATTGGAATGCAGTTGGCTTCAGCGATGAAAAACTAGCGCAGGAATATTTTCAAAACCACAAAATCGATATTGTTCTTTTGAGTTCCGGAATCGAAGATCATGTCGAAAAAGAGTTTACTCAATTTTGTTTAGAGCAACAACCCGATGTCGAAGTAATTGAACATTTTGGCGGCGGAAGCGGTTTACTAAAATCTGAAATACAACACAGATTATATCTTAAAGGAAAAATTTAGATACCAGAATTTTTCTCTTCAATACCTTTTAATTAACACATTTACGAAGATCGCCTAACTATTGACGATATATCGTTAAAATCTCTATTGCCTTTTTCAAAAATTCGTTAGAAATCAACGCCTTACAAACAAGGCACTGCTTTTGAACGCAATAAACTGAAAATCAAACTGAACACAAATTTTAAAAATCCTTTTATTAACAAACAAAATTACATTATCATGAAAAAATTAGTTTTAACAGCAGTTTTATTATTCGTAGTATTTATCGGTTTCGCACAAAAACCAAGCCCGGCACTACTAGATCCTACAAACCATACTTTGGTCTTAATTGATTACGAAAGCCAAATGGCCTTTGCAGTAAGCAACATTCCAATCGATCAGCTTAGAAACAATACTGCATTAGTTGCCGGAGCTTCTAAAATTTTTAAAGTACCAACTATCGTAACAACCGTTGCCGAAAAATCTTTCAGCGGACCTGTTTTTAGAGAAATCGAAGAATTTTATCCTCAAAAAACGTCTAACTATATCGATCGTACAACTATGAATACCTGGGAAGATGCCCCAGCTCGCAAAGCAATTATTGCAACAGGTAAAAAGAAAATTGTTTTTGGCGGATTATGGACAAGCGTTTGTATTGTTGGACCAGTTTTATCAGCCATTAACGAAGGTTATGATGTTTATGTAATTACAGATGCAAGCGGTGACGTTTCTAAAGAAGCTCACGAAATGGCTGTAACTCGCATGGTTCAAGCCGGTGCACACCCTGTAACTTCATTGCAATATTTATTAGAATTACAACGCGACTGGGCTCGTCAGGAAACTTATGTTCCTGTAACAGATTTAGTTAAAAAATACGGCGGCGCTTATGGTGTAGGTGTTCAGTATGCACACGAAATGTTGAAACACTAAATAATTTAAATTAAAAATTGAGAATTAAAAATTAAAAAACTTCTCAATCTGCGTAAAAAAACTAAACTACACTTTTTAAATATTTTTAATTTTTAATTCTCAATTTTTAATTAAATCAACGTTACCCAAAAAAGACTGTGTTAAGTCACAGTCTTTTTTCTCCCAAAACCAACTAAAAATACCATTATCATGAAACTCTCTTTCAAAATACTAGCTTTTCTGCTGCTTGTTTCACTTTCTGTTTTCGCTCAAGGCAAAAAAGCCACACTTATCGTTCATCATGCTGTTATTCATACGCTTGACGACAAAAACACAATCGTTGAAGCTATGGCTGTCGCCGATGGAAAAATCCTTAAAACAGGAAAAAATAGCGATATTTTAAAACTAAAAAATAAGAATACAACCGTAATCGACGCTAAAGGAAAAGTAATTATTCCCGGAATATTCGACTCTCATATGCACATTATCCGTGGCGGAAGATTCTTCAATACCGAATTACGTTGGGATGGTGTTCGTTCTCTAAAAAGAGCTTTGGCTATGCTAAAAGAACAAGCGCAAAGAACACCAAAAGGACAATGGGTTCGCGTTGTTGGTGGCTGGAATGCGTATCAGTTTGAAGAAAAAAGATTACCAACTTTAGAGGAAATAAACGAAGCTACAGGCGATGTCCCAACATTTGTACTTCATTTATACGGTCACGCTTATTTGAATAAAGCAGGTTTAGAAGCCTTAAAAATTGATGCTAATACTCCAAATCCAAATGGCGGACTTGTAGAAAAAGATGCTGCCGGAAACCCAACAGGATTATTAGTTGCAGAACCAAACGCTTTTATTTTGTATTCGACACTTTCTAAATTACCGGAACTAACTCCTGAAGAAAAAATAAATTCAACCAAGCAATTTATGACCGAAATGAATCGTCTTGGGGTAACCGCTATTATTGATGCAGGCGGTGGATTTCAGAACTTTCCTGATGATTATGGCGTAACAAATGGTTTATGCAAAGAAAGCGGACTCACGATAAGAATGCCTTATTATTTGTTTGCCCAAAAAGCAGGAAGCGAACTTAACGATTACACAAAATGGGTTAGCACGGTAGAAATTGGCGAAGGTTGTGACGATCACGATACTGATAAAGTAGAATATCATGCACAAGGCGCCGGAGAAAATTTGGTTTTGAGTGCAGGAGATTTCGAAAACTTTGATAAACCAAGACCAGAATTAAGTCCGGCAATGGAAGGACAATTAAAATCGGTTTTATCATTGTTGGTTAAAAACAGATGGCCTTTTAGAATTCACGCTACTTATAATGAAAGTATTTCTCGTTTTTTGAATGTTATTGAAGACATTAATAAAGAAACTCCACTAAACGGACTTTTATGGTTTTTCGATCACGGAGAAACAGTTTCAGATGAAAATCTAAAACGTATAAAAGCTTTAAACGGAGGTTTGGCAATTCAGCATAGAATGGCATATCAGGGAGAAAGTTTCATAAAAAGATATGGAAAAACTGCTGCTGCAAATACAGTTCCGCTTAAAAAAATCCTTGCAATGGGAATCAAAGTCGGAATGGGAACTGACGGAACACGTGTCGCAAGTTACAATCCTTGGGTTGGGTTATATTGGTTAACAACCGGGAAAACTTTGGGCGGAACAAAATATATGCTCGACGAAAATATTCAGGACAGAACAACCGCTTTAAAATTATTCACTTACGGAAGTGCACAATTAATCAACTTAGAAAAAGATCGCGGAATATTAAAAGAAAATAATCTAGCTGATTTCGCCATACTTTCAGATGATTATTTCAACACAGCTGAAGAGAAAATCCTAAATATCGAATCGAAACTTACCGTCGTAAACGGAAAAGTAGTTTATGCCGATGATACTTTTAGAACATTTGCTCAACCAACTCCGAAAGCTATTCCGGATTGGAGTCCTGTAAACTATTTTGGCGGTTATCAAAAAAACTAAGCTATGAAAACGCTATTCCGATTATTGTTGCTTTTGGGAATCATATATACCGCAAATGCACAGCAAAGACCAGTTTTCCAGAAGCTGCGATATGACGATGATTTGACTTATTTGAAAGATTCTACCCGAAATTGGTACGAGAAAATCAAATATATTCCGTTAGGGAAAAACGATAAATACTACGCTACAATTGGCGGTGAAGCGAGATTGCAATACACTTATACTGTAAATGATAAATGGGGCGATGATTCTGATGAAGGCGACGGTTATCTACTGTCCCGATATCTGCTTCACGCTGATGTTCATTTTGGAATTTTCAGAACTTTTGTTGAGTTACAAAGCAGTTTAGCCAACAGCAAAGTTGATCCAAGTCCGGTTGATGAAAATCAGCTGGATTTTCATCAGGCTTTTTTAGATATTGATTTTATCAAAACCCAAAGCGAACGCTTTACATTACGCACCGGAAGACAAGAGATGTCTTACGGTTCTCAGCGTTTAATAGCTGTTCGTGAAGGTCCTAACAGTAGACTTGCTTTTGATGCCGTTAAATTATTTTATAAAAAAAATAACTGGCAAACAGATGCCTTTTACACACATCCAATTGCGAATAAAACAGGAACTTTCAACGATAAATTCAATGAAAATGCGCAATTCTGGGGAAATTATACTGTAATTCACAAAGTGCCTTTTATCCAGAATCTCGATTTATATTATTTAGGATTATGGAAAAAAAGAGCCGTTTTTGATGATGCAATTGGCGAAGAAAACAGACAATCTATTGGAACAAGAGTTTGGAAAAACAAAGGAAACTGGAAATATGATCTTGAAGGACTTTATCAATTCGGAAACATAAATCAAAAAACGATTTCAGCTTGGACACTTTCCTCTTTCGCCTGTTATACTTTCGAAAACGTAAAATTCAGTCCGGAACTAGGACTTAAAACCGAGATTATTTCTGGAGATAAACATTCTGATGACAATCATTTAGAAACTTTTAATCCCTTATATCCAAGAGGCGCTTATTTTGGACTGGTCGCTTTAATTGGTCCGTCAAATTTAATTGATATTCATCCTTCGATTAATTTAACTTTAAACGAAAAATTAAACCTCGGATTTGATTATGATATTTTCTGGAGAGAATCCATAAGTGATGGAATATATGCGCCAAATATGCAATTATTATACTCCGGAAAAAATACAACCGAGCGTTTTATAGGTTCACAATTGATTTCGAATTTAGATTATACTGCAAATGATTTTCTTTCATTTGTTTTAGAAACCGGTTGGTTTGATGCCGGAGCATTTTTAAAAGAAGTTGGTACAGGAAAAGATTATTTTTATGCAGCTTTGACAGCACAGTTTAAATTTTGATTTTAAATAATCTTTCATAAATATCATTTTTTAATTCAATTTAAATTCAAAATGTTACGCATCGATTAATAAGAAATTTATAGTATTTTTGATAAAGCAATTCAAAACAATACCACTTAAAGATTTCTGTTTATGAAAAATAGTCTACTCTTAGTAATACTTTGTTTATCGGTACAAATAAGCAATTCACAAAAATTATACTTTCCAAAAAGTAATTATACTGACAGCCTTAATTTTTCTAAAAACCTGACCTTATTAGCCAAAAAGGTAGTGCCTGTTTATTCCAATTCGGACAAAGCAACGTATTTGGATAATTATGCCCGAATCAATTTTATTGCTCAGGATTATACAACGATGGAAAAGACAATGCGAACTTATGCGCAAGAGATTATGGGCGATAGTATTGCCAATAAACCATTTGGTTTTCATTATCGAACTTATGCGAATGCCATCGCTAAAAATCCAAAAACAAAAGCTGAATTTGATAAATATTTCACCTCTGAATTTAAAACTTTATATGATAGTTATAATAATGATGGAAAAAACTGGGTAGAAAATTATTATAGTATTCAACTAAATGATATGAAGAAGCAATTTGAAACTAAACGAAACGATTGTCAGGCCAATGACAGTATCAGTTTAGAAGATGCCGCTTTATTATGCAAAGTCTATTCGAGATATGTAGTTTATAGTAAAAGCCTTGCTCCTGCCAAAGAAATAATAGCAAAAATAGAAGCCGAAAAATATATTATAGACAGCAATATCATCATTACTTTACCAAACGGAAGCACAATATCCGGTTCGATGGTTAGAAATCGAAATATAACGGAACCGCAACCAGTCGTAATGCAATACAATATTTACGCAGGAACTGAAGTCTCAGATTGCAAAGAAATTGCCAATATGGGATATGTTGGTTTTGTAGCAAATACAAGAGGAAAGCGATTGAGCAATGATCCTATAGAACCTTATGAACACGATGGCGACGATGCTTATTACATCTTAGATTGGATTAGCAAACAACCTTGGTGTAATGGTAAAATTGGTATCTATGGCGGAAGTTATTTAGGCTTTAGCCAATGGAGTGCTGTAAAAAAAGTACATCCAGCCTTAAAAACAATAGTTCCACTTGTATCTGTGGGCGCTGGGATTGATTTTCCAATGCAAAATGGCGTCTTTATGAGTTATGCTTTAAGATGGATTCATTTTGTAGCGAATAACAAATTAACAGATTTAAATGACTTTCAAAATAACAAAAAATGGGATGATGTTTTTACCCAATATTATAAAAATGGTTCCAGTTTTCGTTCCCTAGATAAAATCGAAGGAAATCCGTCACCATTGTTTCAAAGATGGCTCGATCACCCAACTTATGACAGTTATTGGCAAAATATGACGCCACAAAAAGAAGCTTTTGCCAATATTAATATTCCAATTTTTAGCACAACAGGATATTATGATGACGATCAGATTGGGGCAATGTACTATTACAACCAATATCATAAATACAATAAAAGCGACAATTACTACCTTGTTATTGGACCTTATGATCATGGAGGTTCACAAGGGTATCCCAAGAAAGAATTAGGCGGATATACGCTTGATGAAGTAGCTACGATTCCTATAAATTCAATAATTTTCGAATGGTTTGATTATATCTTAAAAGGCGCAAAACGTCCAGAAGTTTTAAAAGACAAAGTCAACTTTGAAATTATGGGCAAAAATGAATGGAAAAGTGTTGCATCGCTGGACAAAATGCACAATCAGGAAATCACTTTTTATCTTGACAATGCAAACTCAAAATATTCATTGCAAAAAACGGCTCCTAAAAAACCAATTGCAATAAATCAAACTGTTGACTTAAAAGATCGTTCAGAAATTAATATCTATAAAGATGATTCTGTTACAGGTTTTCCGAGAGTTGTAGATTCAATTTTAAGAACTGAAAAACAACAGATGATTTTTGAAAGTGATCCTCTAACAGAAGCTACAATTATAAGCGGTTCTCTAAAAGCATTTTTAAAAATCAGTATCAATAAAAAGGATTTAGATGTACAATTACAACTTTACGAAAAAACTCCAGATGGTCATTATTTTGCCTTAACGACCAACATTCAAAGAGCCAGTTTAGCAAAAGACAGAACAAAACGACAACTTTTGACTCCTAATAAAGTAGAAACAATTGAGCTGAATCAAAATTATATTATCTCAAAACAATTACAAAAAGGAAGTAAAATTGTAATTGCTCTTGGCGTAAATAAAAATCCAAATTGGGAAGTAAATTACGGTTCCGGTAAGAATGTAAGCGACGAAACAATGGCTGATGCCGCTGAACCTCTAAAAATAAAATGGTACACAAACAGTTCGATCACAATCCCAATTTTAAAACAGTAATCAATGCTGAACGATAAAAAAATAGTTCATGTTTTCAAATTATTTTTAGGATGCCTCTTCGTGATTTTTATTTCATGGGTTTTATTTCTTTTGATCGATGAATTTGATCTTTATAGCAATACTTTTTGGAGTTTGATTTTTTATATATTGTATTTTGCAGTTTTTATATCTTTTTATTTAGCTGCTATTTTATTCATTGCTTTAGTTTATTTAGTACTAAGAAAATATGTTTTAAAGAAGGCATAAAATAACGATTTTAAGCAAAACAATTCTCTAAGTAAACAACCCTAAATTAAAATGGAAAAGAAATATTCTGTTGTTATTCACCCTTCGCAAGATGTGATTGATTCGATTAAAACAATGAAAGAACTTTTAGCCTCAAAAGTTGGTTGGTTTAACAGCAAAAATTCAGTCGCTCATATTACGATTTGCGAATTTAAAATTGATGAATCTCAAATAGATAAATACAAACAGAAACTCTTTAAAATCTGTGATACTTTTACGCCTTTTCAGGTGTATTTAGATCATTATGATTCTTATGAGAACGGTGCTTTTTTCATTTCTCCAAATGAAGATTCTAAAATGCGTCTAAAACCTATCATGAAAAAAACTCAGGAAGCATTACAACTTTCAAACATAATAAAAAGCAATGATCCTCATATTTCAATTGGTCGAAGATTAACGCCTGAAAGTCTTAAAATTGCCAATCATTTATTTACAACAATCGATATTGATTTTTTGTGCGACAATATTATTTTAAGAGAATTTGATCCCATAAAAAAGCAGTTTTTTGTAATTGATTCTTTTTCTTTTAATGGAAATTCACAACCGGAATTTGTTCAGGGAAGTTTGTTTTAAACACAAAGCTGTTTCTGTTTAATCTCGCAAAGGCGCAAAGAAAATAAACTTGGTGCCTTTGCGTCTTTGCGAGAAATAAAATTGCGTACCTGGCGTAAAACCTTGCGAACTTTGCGGTTAAATAACAACAAAGTAAAAACGGGAAACAAAGAAAACCTAAAACCAAAAAACAATCTTTTAATTTTTCGTATATTTGAATTTTACAAATACACTCTCATGAAATCACTAGATTCATTTTACGAAGATATTACAGAAGGCTCTACAATCGAACCGAGTTCATTATTACCAAACGACATTAAAAAAGAAATTGGTCATTTTAATGTTTTTGATATAAAAGAACTTTACGAAAGGATGAAAGAAAAGCCTGGTATGCCTTATGACAGAAGAGCTTATTACAAAATAAGTTTGATAAAAGGTAAAAACAGAGCCGAATATGCGGATAAAATAATCGAAATCGATAAACAAGGTCTTTTATTTGCCACGCCAAAAATCCCTTATAACTATTTACCGCAAGACACAAATCAATCCGGGCAATTTTGCGTTTTTACAAGTGAGTTTTTATCGAAAAATAAAAGCGGAATTGACTTAGACGAACTTCCTATTTTTGCTACAGACGGATATCCTGTTTTTCAACTTGCAGATGAAGAAGTTGCCGAAGTTGAATTGATTTTCAATAAAATACAAAAAGAAATCAACTCCGATTATATTTATAAGTACGATTTAATTCGAAATTATGTTGCTGAATTAATTCACTTTGGACAAAAATTACAGCCGATAACAGCGCTCTATTCCAAACATAATTCAGCTGCAAGAGTTTCTTCTTTATTTGCTGAATTACTGGAAAGACAATTCCCGATTGAATCACCAAATCAACGATTAGAATTAAGAACTGCTAAAGATTTTGCAGAAAGATTATCTGTTCACGTTAATCATTTAAATAAAGTTCTAAAAGAAAACACAGGAAAAACCACAACCGAATTAATCAGTACGAGATTAACCAATGAAGCCAAAATCCTTTTAAAACAAACCGATTGGAACATATCGGAGATTGCGTTTTCATTAGGTTTTGAAGAATTGGCGCATTTTTCTAATTTCTTCAAAAAACAAACTTCTTTTACACCTTTAGCTTTTAGATTGTAGATTTTAGATTATGCAATTGGAATTTGGAATTTCAAAAATTGGAATTTGAAATCTAATAATTGGAATTTATTTTCCCTCTGATTTGAATTTTGCAAACATCGGTTTGATATTTACAAGTTCCCAAGACTACTTCGCTCCTACCTTTGTCTAATCAATTTAAAAGATCGAAAAGATGAATTTATCAAACAACAAAATTTTAATAACTGGTGGCGCAAGCGGCATTGGACTTGGGCTTACCGAAAGATTTATTCAGGAAAACAATACTGTAATTATTTGTGGCAGACGTGAATCTGTTTTAGAAGAAGTTAAAGCAAAATTTCCAACGGTAATTACAAAAGTATGCGACTTGTCAAACGAAGCAGAACGTGTAGCGCTTTACGAATGGATTGCAGAAAATCACAGCGATTTGAATGTTTTAATTAATAATGCAGGAATTCAAAAATGGGTTTCGGTTACAGATGCAGACTTTTTTGAAAGTGCCAAAACTGAAATCGCAACAAATATAGAAGCTCCGCTACATTTAACTTCCCTATTTATTCAGCTAAAATCGCTTACAACCGTAATGAATGTAACTTCGGGATTATCACTTTCTCCATTTGCAAAAGTTCCGGTTTATTCGGCTACAAAAGCGTTTTTCCGTTCATTCACGATTTCACTTCGTCATATCTTAAAAGAAAAAAATATTGAAGTAATCGAAATTATTCCTCCGGCATTAAATACAGATCTTGGCGGAATTGGTTTACACGATGCGCATCCAAGTGTGAGTGATTTTATCGTCTCCATTTTTGAACAATTAAAAGAAGGAAACGAAGAACTTACTTTTGGAACCAGCGCAACAAGAATAAATTCAAGCATTCCGGAATTAAAAGAATCCTTTAACGCATTACACGCGAATATGTAAGATTGTGAGATGTAATTTGTAAAATGTGAGATGCTATATACTAAAACATTTTACATATCAAGTATTACATTTCACATCTAACAAATCACATCTAACATTTCACAAATCACATTTCACAAAAAAACAATTAAAAAACATGGCAGTAAATACAAAAATAGCTCTTGTTACGGGCGGTAGCAGAGGTTTAGGAAAAAATATGGCAATTGCAATTGCAAAAAAAGGAATCGATGTAATCATTACTTACAACAGTAAAAAAGACGAAGCAGATTCAGTAGTAAAAGAAATCGAAAGTTTAGGACAAAAAGCAGCGGCTCTTCAATTGAATGTTGCGGATTCAACTACATTTGATGGCTTTTTCGGAAGTATTTCTGAAACTTTAAAAACTACTTTTAAAACCGATAAATTTGACTTTTTGATCAACAATGCCGGAATCGGAATTCATAATTCGTTTATAGGAACAACAGAAGCTGAATTTGATCAATTGACAAATATTCAGTTTAAAGGGCCTTTTTTCTTAACGCAAAAAGCACTTAATGTAATGAATGACGGCGGCGGAATTGTAAATATTTCAACTGGTTTGGCAAGATTTTCATTCCCAGGTTATGCCGCTTATGCATCTATGAAAGGTGCAATTGAAACACTAACAAAATATCAGGCAAAAGAACTTGGCGAAAGAAAAATCAGAGCAAACGTGGTGGCTCCAGGCGCAATTGAAACTGATTTTGGTGGCGGAGTTGTTCGTGACAATGAGCAAATGAATAAACAAATTGCTTCAGCAACTGCTTTAGGAAGAGTTGGTTTGCCTGACGATATTGGCGGTGTTGTAGCCTTTTTATGTACCGAAGATGCAAGATGGGTAAATGCACAACGTATCGAGGTTTCCGGCGGAATGATGTTGTAATTTTATAACTTTTCTATTCGCATAGTAAACCCGACAGGTTTTTAAAACCTGTCGGGTTTCTGGTATCCATAAAGAATTGTCATTTCGACAGAGGAGAAATCACACTTGTAACTAGACAAAGATTGACGATTTTGATTATGGAGTTTCTTGTGTGATTTCTCCCTCCGGTTGAAATGACAAAAACTGCAAAACCTGTCGGGTTTGTTATTAGAATTAAACTTGCTTATTATAATATATCTATCTCGATTCTTTTAATAAATTCACCTTCTTTATCAAAGACAATATTGTATAGTTTTTTATCTTTTTTTGCTTCTGCAATGTAGGTTTCATTATTTTTACTATCAATCATGGTCAAAATCTTGCCAACAGACTTGACTTTACCCTTTGCCGGATAATTTTTTTTCAAATAATCCTGAGCTCTTAATGGCAGTTTATTAATTGAAATTTCTGTTTTTAAAGACTTAAAAACGCCATAACTGTCATAAAGCACATATCCTTTGGTTGCAGTAGCAGGATTAAATGCTCCCTCAAAATAAATTTCTTCTCCTTTTCCATACTGAATAGACCAAAGAGCTGTTTTTTGAGGATATTCTTTCTCAAAAACGGTGGTCACAGCTTGTGGCGGCACAAGTATACTTCTTTGCCCTATTAAGAAACTCGTGTTTAAAAAAGTAATGATTAATAAAATATATTTCATTTATACACATCATAAATTAATGATTGCAAATAACGTAAAAAAATCCATTTCATTCTATAAAAAGAGAGACAAAACTTACAAATATTATTTATTTACCTCTTTTCAAATTTGTTTGAAATGATAAACTAGTGCTTTTTAGCCCCGATAGAAGTTGAAATCCTTTTTCTGGCTTCTTTAGCCAGGAAAAGATTGAAACGGATTGCTTCGCCAGTTCGCACTTTCAGGCTCGGGTGCGGGATTAGCTCCTAAAAAAACTTATCACAATTAACTGAAAAGCAAAATGATAAATAAATCAAAACCCGACAAGTTTAAATAAACAAGTCGGGTTTCTCATTTTCAAATATATTGAATTAGTAAGTCTTCTTTTAGTCTTTTTGGATTATGACATCAAAACCGCCATTTTGATCAAAGACAACATCATAAAATTTTGATTCTTTTTCTACACCTACTTCATAAGTAGTTTTCTTTTTATCATCTACCACGACAGCAATTTCACGAATGGCTTTTGCCGGATAATTTTTCTTTAAATAGCTTTGAGCTTTCGCCGGAAGTTTACTTAATGGAATTTGTGTTTCAAAAGCTTTTAAAACTCCCAGATTATCATAAACCGCTAGTGATTCTGTATTTTCATTGGTTCTAAACTTTCCTTCGTAACGTATTTCGTCATCATCATCGCCAACATATTTTAAAGTCCAGGATGCTATTTTTCCAGGATATTCTTTCTGAAAAGTAAACAAGACTTTTTCTGGTGGCGTAACTGCACTACTTGGTGCAATTTGATTTTGCGCTACTATAAAGTAACTATATAAAAGTGTTAAAATTAAAAATGCTTTTCTCATGAGTCCGATTTTTACATTAATAATACTTCACTAAAATTACATTTTTTTTAACAAGAAAAAAGAACTTTTAACGAATACTTCATTTTTTTAATCTATCAAACAACTCTCTTTTATAAGTAATTCCTATCGGAAGCTTTTCGTTTTTAATAATCACAAAATCTTTATCTGTTGTTTCTATCTTGTCCAATGCTACAATATAGGATTTGTGAATGCGCATGAAGTTCTTTTCAGGCAGACATTTTTCAAATTCACTTGTGGTAATCGAAGCTAAATAAGTTCTTTTTATCGTGTGTAGTTTCACATAATTTCCAAAACTCTGCGCAAACAAAAGCTGATCTAATTCGATGTCCATAAAATAACCGTCGACTTTTACGCTAACGGAATTTACAACTGTTTCTTCTGTTTTTGCTTTTGCGGTTTCGGCACCAAAAAAACGATCAACGGCTTTTAAAAACCTCGGAAAATAAATGGGTTTCAAAAGATAATCAATAACTCCGTAATCATAACTTTCCAACGCAAATTCAGAATAAGCTGTCGTTAGAATAGTTTTAGGATGCGTTGGCAGAATCTTTAGCAATTCCATTCCTGAAATCTCGGGCATATTAATATCCAAAAACATCAAATCGACCGGATTTTCACGAAGATAATCCATTGCTTCTATACCGTTATAGCCTTGAAAAACCAACTCTAATTGTGGATTTTGCTTGATGTAATTCGCCAGCACATAATGCGCTGCGGGTTCATCGTCTACAATTATACATTTTTTGGATTCTCTCATTCTACAAACTTTTTCAATTGTACTTTAAAGTCTACAATATAAGTGTTCTTATCGTCCTGAATGTCTAATTTATAGTCTTTTCCGTAAATTAGATTCAAACGTTCGATTGTGTTTTTCAAACCAATTTTAGTCGAAACTACATCGGTTTTCTTAGTTGGAATTGAATTTACAACATGCAAATGCAACAATCCGTTTTCGACCGTAATAATTATTCTTACGAAACATTTTTCGATGGCACAAGTTCCGTGTTTGAAGGCATTTTCGATAAACGCAATCAACAACATTGGCGAAACTTTATAGGCGTTTTCGTTATCAATTTTAGAATCATAAGTGATTTCGCAACGATAACCAACACGTTCTTTTTCGAGTTGCACATAACTGTTTATAAACTCCAATTCATCTTCGAGAGAAACACATTTTTTGTTATTACTTTCGAGTTGATAACGCATTAATTGCGAAACTTTCATAATCAAATCCGGCGTTCTGTCCGGAAATTCTAAACTGATTCCGTAAAGCGTATTAAAGGTATTGAATAAAAAATGCGGATTCAATTGTCCTTTCAGAGAATTCAATTGCATTTCGTTAAACAATAAAGTTTCATCAGTTTGTTTTCTATGAATTCTGTAGAATTTAAACACAATTATTGGACTCAAAATGCAAACCAAAGTTCCTAAAACACTCGCCAATTGGTAGACATAACTGCGTTGATGCGAGTTTTGATACAAACGGCAATTACTAAACATATCCAACTTCGTAATTTCATATAAAATCAAAGAAAAGACGAATACTCCAAAAAGCGTTAAGAAGATATAAATTAAAGGACGTTGTGTTTTGAATAATATAGGCAAAAGAAAAAACCGATTGAACTGAGCGTGCATGTATAAAATACAGTAAAAAAACACTCCCATTAATATGGATGTAAAAGAACTAAATAACATCCAGTCATTTTTTAACGTATAAATCGTAAATGAAAAGGCAACAACGGCAATTTCCTGCCACCATTTGTTGTCCAATATGTTATCAAATTTTTTATTCATTTTTAAAACTTAAATAGTTTACAAATTAACCACAATTTTTTAATTATTATTTCCATTAAATGACAAATTCAATTGGTCATTTATGATTGTATTACATCATTTAAGAATGGTTAAATTGGCTAAAGACGAATAATTTTGGTAGATAATTTCATACCACTAATTTTATGTACTTCAGAAAAATTACTTTGTTAGTTTTCTTGATTTTTGCCAGTGGTAGTTATTCACAAAACCTGACTTTAAAAGAAGCCATAAAAACAGGTTTAGAAAACTACGGTTCGATCAAGGCAAAAAGCAATTACACGAATGCCTCACGCGAGAGTCTCAAACAATCTAAGCGTGATTATTTGCCAAATCTAAATTTATCGGCACAACAAGATTACGGAACTATCAACGGGCAAAACGGTGCGTTGTATGGTTTTAATGGTTTAGGAACCGCTTCTTCCGGACCTGCATTGCCGGACCAAAACTGGAATTCTGCTTTTGGTGCGTTGTATTTAGTCAATATGAATTGGGATTTTTTCACTTTTGGAAAAATACAGGAAAAAATTAATTTGGCTAAAGTTGATGTTCAGGCAAAAGAAAAAGACTTGAAACAAGAGCAATTTCAACAGGAAATTAAAATTTCTGCTGCTTATTTGAATCTTCTTGCAAGCCAAAGATTATTGATTTCGCAACAAAAGAATTTAAGCCGTGCCGAAGTTTTTAAGAAAACTGCCGTTGCACGAGTTAAAAACGGATTATTGGCGGGTGTCGATTCTACATTGGCTACAGCCGAAGTTTCGAAAGCTAAAATTGCGCTGAATCTGGCAAGAAATTTTGTCAAGGAACAAAACAGCAAATTAGTAGATTTAATGGGCGTTGCGCCTCAGGATTTTGTTACAGATACTTTATTTGTAAATGATATTCCGAAAGAGGTTTTAAGAGGAACTGCAACTTCTGACAGTTTGCATCCTTTATTGCAATTCTACAAAACGAAAATCGATTACAGCAATCAGCAAACTAAATTATACAAACGTTTTTATTATCCAACGATGAGTGCTTTTGGTGTTTTGCAAACGCGTGCTTCCGGTTTTAATAGCGATTATGTGACGAATCAAAATTCTTTCAGCAGAAATTATTGGGATGGCGTAAATCCGGATCGTACCAATTATTTAGTTGGAATTGGGATTAGCTGGAATTTGACAACTCCGTTTAGAGCAAGCAAACAAGTAAGTGCTCAAAAGTATATTTCGCAAGGTCTTCAGGAAGAATATAATCAGGCGGACAGAGAACTGAAATCACAACTAAAACTTGCTGACGATAAAATACAAATCACGCTTGAAAACTTTGCCGAAGCGCCAATTCAGGTTGATGCAGCGAAAAAAGCGTATTTGCAAAAATCGACTTTGTACAAAAACGGACTGACTGATTTAACAGATATTACTCAGACTTTATATACGTTAAACCGTGCCGAAATTGACCGCGATATCGTGAACAATAATGTATGGCAATCGTTTTTGCTTAAAGTAGCTGCGACAGGCAATTTTGACTTATTTATAAATGAATTTTAATTATAGATCCTAATGAATTTAATACGTTTTGCACTCCGCAAACCCATCTCCATATTAGTATTGGTTGCGGGTCTATTTTTCTTCGGAATTGGTGCCATCCAGGACATTAAGGTAGATATTCTGCCAAAAATGAACTTGCCGGTTATCTACATTGCGCATCCTTTTGGAGGTTATACGCCAGACCAGATGGAAGCCTATTTTGCTAAGACTTATGTCAACATTTTACCGTTTGCCAATGGTGTAAAATCGGTAGAAACCAAAAATATTCAAGGGTTAATGATCATGAAATTAACCTATTATGAAAACACAAATATGGCTCAGGCTGCAGCCGAATTAAGTTCACTTTCGAACAGGATTCAGGCGGCATTTCCTCCCGGAACTCAACCTCCGTTTATCATTCGTTTTGATGCTTCTTCATTGCCAATTGGTCAATTGGTTTTGAGCAGTAAAATACGTTCAAATAATGAATTGCAGGATTTAGCCAACGTTTATGTTCGTGCTTCGTTTACTTCGATTCCCGGTTTATTATCGCCGGCTCCTTTTGGCGGAAGCCCAAGAACTATTGAGGTTAACGTAGATCCGGATTTATTGCGTTCACACAATATGACACCGGATCAAATTGTAGAAGCGATTCGTATTAACAACCAGACGGCTCCGTCAGGAAACGTGAGAATGGGCGATGTAAACTACATTACGCCAACAAACAATACAATTAAAGAAGTTAAAGATTTTGAGAATATTCCGTTGTTTAAAGGAAGTGTTCAAAACTTAAAATTAGGCGATGTTGCGACTGTAAAAGATGGTGCCGATATTACGCAGGGTTATGCTTTGGTAAACGGAAAACGTTCGGTTTATATTAGTATTGCAAAAGCTGGAGACGCTTCGACTTGGGATGTGGTTCAGAAATTAAAAGCGGAGTTGCCTAAAATTCAAAGTACATTACCGGAAGACGTAAAATTATCATATGAATTTGACCAGTCGGTTTATGTAATTAATTCCGTAAAAAGTTTGATTACAGAAGGTATTATCGGAGCGGTATTAACCGGATTAATGGTTTTACTTTTCCTTGGAGACAGACGTGCAGCTTTGATCGTAATTTTAACGATTCCAATTTCGATTATCTCAGGAGTTTTATTCCTGAAATTATTCGGCCAAACGATCAACTTAATGTCTTTAAGCGGATTGGCTCTTGCAATTGGAATTCTAGTGGATGAAAGTACGGTAACGATCGAAAATATTCACCAGCATCTTGATATGGGTAAACCCAAGGCGCTCGCCATTTGGGATGCGTGTCAGGAAATTGCATTGCCTAAATTGTTGATCTTACTTTGTATTTTGGCGGTTTTTGCACCAGCATTTACAATGGTCGGAATTCCGGGAGCTTTGTTCTTGCCTTTGGCTTTAGCAATTGGATTCTCGATGGTTATTTCGTTTTTACTTTCGCAGACTTTTGTGCCTGTAATGGCAAACTGGTTGATGAAAGGTCATGAAAAACACGTACATGGTCCGGAAATTACTGATGATGAAGCAGAATTTAATAATTGCGGATTAACTCCTGAATCTGAAAAAGATTTGATTACTCAGAAAAAGGTAATGATCGAAAAAGACGATTCAAATAACGATGGAAAAATTGGCGCTTTTGAGCGTTTCAGAATCCGTTTTATGAGAACGCTGGATCGTTTGTTCCCTTATAAAAAAATAACTGCTTTAGTTTACCTTATCGGAATTACGGTTCTGGCTGTTGTCTTTATTAATTTCATTGGAAAAGATGTGTTCCCGAAAGTAAATTCAAGTCAGTTTCAGCTGAGAATGCGCGCTCCCGACGGAACTCGTTTAGAACGTACCGAAGAAAAAGCAATCATTGTTTTGAAAGAATTGCAAAAAATGGTTGGAAAAGAACATATCGGAATCTCATCTGTTTATGTTGGACAACATCCTTCGTTATTCTCAATTAACCCGATTTATTTGTTCATGGCAGGTTCGCATGAAGCAGTATTTCAGGTGAGTTTAAAAGAATATCATACGGATATGGACAACTTTAAAGACGACTTTAGAGCCCGAATCAAAAAAGTACTTCCGGATGTAAAACTTTCTTTCGAGCCAATCGAATTGACGGATAAAGTTTTGAGCCAGGGATCTCCTACTCCAATTGAAGTTCGTATTGCCGGAAAAGACAAGAAACGAAATGAATTATATGCGACTCAAATCGTAGAGAAATTAAAGAAAATCTCTTATTTCAGAGACGTACAAATTGGTCAGCCAATTCATTATCCAGCGATGAATATTGATATCGACAGAACTCGAGCAGCTGAACTAGGCGTTGACATGAACGATATATCACGATCATTAGTTGCGTCGACTTCATCATCTAGATATACCGAGAAAAATACTTGGGTTGATGAAAGAGCCGGATTATCATACAACGTTCAGGTACAAGTGCCTTTGAACAAAATGAAAAGCAAAACTGATATTGGAGAAATTCCGGTATTAAAAAATTCGCTTCGTCCTGTTTTAAGCGACGTTGCAAAAATTACACCCGGATTTGTAAGTGGTGAAAATGACAATTTAGGGGCGATGCCATACATAACCGTTACAGCCAACATTAGCCAGACCGATCTAGGAACGGCAGTAAAAGATGTGGATGCAACAATCAATTCATTGGGTGAATTACCTAGGGGGTTATTCATCACTCCAATTGGAATGAGTAAAGTATTGGTAGAAACATTAAGTAGTTTGCAAGTTGGATTATTGGTTGCCATATTTGTAATCTTCTTAATGTTAGCCGCTAATTTCCAATCGTTCAAAGTTTCGTTGGTGATTTTAACAACGGTTCCGGCGGTAGTTTTAGGAGCTTTATTAATGCTTACAATTACTGGTTCAACGCTAAACTTACAATCGTATATGGGAATCATCATGTCTGTTGGAGTTTCGATTGCAAATGCCGTTTTATTGGTTACGAATGCAGAACAGCTTCGAAAACGAAACGGAAATGCACTAGAATCGGCACGTGAAGCTGCGGCGTTGCGTCTTCGTCCAATTATCATGACTTCTGTTGCGATGATTGCGGGAATGTTGCCAATGGCGATTGGTCATGGCGAAGGTGGCGATCAGGTTTCTCCGTTAGGAAGAGCCGTAATTGGTGGATTATTATTTTCGACTTTTGCCGTATTGCTAATCCTGCCACTTATCTTTGCATGGGCACAAGAAAAAACAACAACACAATCTGTTTCTTTAGATCCTGAAGACGAAGAAAGCATCCATTATATATCATCATTAAATCCGAAAAATGAAAAATAAAAATATTATACCGACCGCATTATTTTTTGTAGCCGTATTTTTTCTAACTAGCTGTAATTCTAAGAAAGAAGAAACTCCTGTTGCAGAATTGGAACCAAAAACTGAAACGTTTCTTTTAGAAAAACAAAAACTAACTACAGAATTGCGTTTACCAGCCGAATTAACTGGTTTTCAACAAGTAGATTTGTATGCTAAAGTAAGTAGTTTTGTAAAATTACTTAAAGTAGATATTGGTACCAAAGTAAAAAAAGGACAACTTTTGATCGTTCTTGAAGCACCGGAAATCAGCTCACAATTGGCTGCAGCCGAATCAAGATTAAAATCGATGGAAGCTATTTATGCTACAAGCAAAAGCACTTACAACCGTTTGTACGAAACAAGCAAAGTCGAAGGAACGATTTCTAAAAATGATTTAGAAATGGCAAACGGAAAGAAAAACTCAGATTACGCACAATATCAAGCCGCAGTTGCAGCCCACAAAGAAGTGTCGATTATAAGAGGTTATCTTGAAATTCGCGCTCCTTTTGACGGAGTTGTAGCAGCAAGAAACGTGAATTTAGGAACATTTGTTGGTCCGGCAGGAAAAGGTTCAGATTTGCCTTTATTGACGATTCAGCAGCAAGATAAATTGCGTTTGGCAGTTTCGGTTCCTGAATTGTACACAGGATATTTGCATGAGGGCGATGAAATGAATTTTAATGTAAAATCATTGCCTGAAAATTTTAAAGCTAAAATTACCAGAATGTCCGGAGCATTAGATTTAAAGTTACGTTCTGAACGTGTAGAAATGGACGTTATGAATACAAAAAAAGATCTTTTACCAGGAATGGTTGCCGAAGTTTTGTTACCGCTTAACGCGAAAGACAGCACGTTTGTAATTCCAAAATCAGGATTAGTAAGTTCTGCCGAAGGTTTATACGTAATCAAAGTTGTAAACCACAAAGCAACTCGTGTCGATGTGAAAAAAGGAAGAGAAATCGAAGATAAAATTGAAATATTCGGAGATTTAAACCCGAAAGACAAACTGGTAAAAATTGCCAGCGAAGAAACTAAAGAAGGCGATATCATAAACGAATAACCTGCGTTTAGCTTTCTATAGTAGTTTACCAAAAACTGTACGCTTAATGCGACATTCAAAAATCAGAAATGATTCGAGAATGTAAATCAAATTTCCCTTAGGACGATACCTGATAAGTATCGTCCTTTTTTTATGCCTTTTTTCACCATATAAGTTATATAAGATAATTTAAGTTATGGCTTCATTTTTATGTTTAAAGTTATTATTCTCTTTTTTGTCATTCTGAGGAACGAAGAATCCCCGCAAGTAACTCTACAAAGATTGACGATTTTCTACACGGAGCTTCTCGCGAAGATTTCTCGTTCCTCGAAATGACAAACTTTGTGGTTATATTCTTTTAAACTTTTACTTAAATAAAAACTCTTAGAATTTTTAGGAGCTATTTCCTGCTATCATTCCAATCTTTTATGCCGAACCCCGGCACAAAAGGATTTTCCCTTCTATCAGGGCTAGAAATCTGGTATTCATCGGGGACTCAATTTTAGAAGGAAATAAAAACACGTATAATTACGCGGTATTTAACTTTTATTTATTGGTATAATTGTTCAAAATATTTTTTTTACGGATTATGGTTTTCCGTAGTGTGTCTTATTCAGCAACTTCTACATTTAGCAATTTAAATAAAACTATAAATTAAAAAATAGAATACAGTTATAAATAATTTAAAAATTAAATGAGTAATGGCGAAAAAATATAAAAAAACAAAGATTAATTATTATCAGTTGAAAGTAAATTTAAAAAATGAAACAACTGACAATATAAGGCTAGTAAAAACAAAATTTAAAAAAGCAATTACCTTCAAAAACTTGAAAGTTCCATCAATTGACCAAGGAGACGGTACTGTTTCTGCAATAGAGTCGCGAGAAATAAATGTTCGTTATTTAGGCGGAGCTTTAGTTTACACACAAGAAAAAAACATTCCTCCAAAATGGAATCAAGAATACAAGAAATTAGAAGCAATAGATATTAATGGATTTAACGGTTTAGGCTATGATGCCACTTTCTTTTATGATTCGGAGAATATGATAATAGCTATCGAAAGCAAAGTTCCAGGTCCTACATTAGAATCATTCTGTAATTTACTAAGACAAAATTTTAGATTGCCAAATTTTGAAGTGGTGGTAGTAACATCAACAAACGAATACGAGAAATTTTTAAATTCTAAAGGTGTTAGAAATTTAGAAATAAAAATGCTTAGTTTAGATAATGTTCCTGAAAAAAAATCAACAATAAAAGGAGTAATGGAAACAAAGGATTTAGTTGATACAATTGATGGTTCCTATATAGATATTAAAATTGCCGCAGGTACCGATCGGAATAAATTTTTGAATTTTAATGCTGTAAAAAAAATAGCAGAATTCGCAATATCATCTACAGGTTCCAAACATGAAGTAACTAAATTTAAAGTTGATATTGTAGATTTAGATTCTGGAAAAATAGACCCAATAGATTTAATTACAAATAGAATTTTTGATTATATCCAAGTTGAACAAGTTACAACAATTAATAAATTTTCCATTAAAGAAAAAATCACTCAAATTGAAGGATTTTATTTAAAAAGAAAACCTAAATTAGATAAAGTATATAGGCTATAATTTAATATGGAATCAAAAAAAAAATATTCAAAGATCGCATTGTGGGAAATGAACTATCCTATCATTGTATCTATTATTTTTCTAATTTGTTTTTTATTTTTTGGAAATAAATTAAAATTTAATTTTATTGGACTTGTAGAAGTCAGTATGTCACTTTTTGGAATATTGATTGGTTTTTTAATTACTGTATTAACAATAATAAATTCATTAGATAATCAATATATGAGGGCTATTAAAGAGAACATTGAAACATTCAACCTTTTTAAAAGTTACTTAATTAATGCCATCTGGTTGTCATTCTTTACTTTAATAATTGGAGTTTTATACATATTCATTTTTTCCTCTTGTTCCTTCCCTATAAAAGATATATTTGAAATAATTATTTTTTTCATTACAACTTGGGCATTAATTAGTTGTTATCGTTTTATTAGTTCATTTGTAAAAATTGCAATATAATATAAATAAATACTTTTGAGATTTTTTGTTTGAAGATATTACTGAAATCTGCAAATGACTATAGTTAAAATTGTATATTTTTGAAATAACAATGTATACTTCTTTTAGTTAGCTCTTAAACCCAAAATAAGTACAGAATTATGAATATTCAAGAAATAAATAGGTTTCTAAAATCCGATGCTTCTTCTGAAATTAAAGATTCACAATTTAATTTAATACTTCCAATTTCAAATTTTGAAAATACATTTAGTATATCGACTTTATACAGATATGTAACTGATCAAGTAAAAAAGTGGGGAGAATATGATGCATTACCTCCAGACTTATTAAAAAGTAAAAATTATTTTGCAACAATTCAAACTCGAATTGAGCAATTGATTGAAAATGTACAAAATGGTAATAGTTCTTATCCATATATTGGAGAATTACAAGCTTCAATTGCTAGTCATAACTATCAACAAATGATGTCTGCTGATTCAGCTGAAGCCTTATTTCTAATTTCAACTTTTAAAGAATCAGCAAAACTTTTTGATGCAGCTTATGCGTATTTAATACAAAGTGTTAGTTATTCTTCACTTTCAAATAAAGATTTTTTAAAAGGAGTAATAATGGCAGTACTATTTGAACTTAGAGAAAGCCCATCACTCAACAACTCGTCTCACGAAAGGAATTCTTTTAATTCATTAAAAAAGAGAGTTGAAAAATATGTTATAGATTCTGACAAAGAATTAAAAGACTTATTAAAAGAAGGAGAAGATAATATAAATGCTTTTGTAAAAACATCCGACCAAATTAAAAAACAGGATCAAGAAAAACTCGATAAATGGTTTTCCATGAATCAAACAACAGCAAAGAATTTAACTGATCATGTAACTGAAGAAAGAAAAAATATTGAACAAACATATAAAGAACTTTTACAACTACAGGCACCTGCTCAACACTGGAAAGAAACTTCACAAAAATTATTAGATGAAGGACATATGTTTATGAGGGGATTATTTGCATTGATATTTTTAGGAGGAATTTCTTTATATATACTTCTATGGAAAACTCCAGAAAGTATGCTAGCTAGTTTTTTTAATGAAGATAAAGTTGCTGCCGTTCGTTGGTCAATAGTTTTTGTTACATTTATATCAATAATCTTTTTTGGTATTCAAGCTTTGCGTAAAGCAATGTTTTCAAGTTTTCACCTAGCAAGAGATGCTCAGGAAAGAGAAAAACTAACGTTGTATTATTTGTCTTTAATAAAAGAAGGAGCAATAGGAGAAGACGATAAAAAATTAATCCTGCAATCTCTCTTTAGCAGAGCCGATTCAGGTTTACTTAAAGAAGATAGCAGTCCAACGATGCCAGGAATAATTGATAAAATCAAAGGATAGATAATATTAATATAAATTGGATAAATTAAATTAAGCGATAATAAAAATTAAAACATCTTGTATGAAATGTGTTTTTGAAGATGGGCGGAAAACTACCCCCCACTCTACGAAGTCTCTCAAAAATTAAAATACTATTAAAAACTATGCGCTCTACGAAGTTTCCCGACTTCGTACACACTACTATAATCAATTCCAATTTATCCAAACTTTTTCTCATATTACTAAATTTGTTTATTGGAACGGGTACGAAGTCGGGAGACTTCGCACAGCAAGGAGACTTCGCACAACGAGAAAAGCTATAAAAATTAAATTCTAGTGAAATTATGATTTTAATTTCTATTTTCGCTTAGTCAAAAATTACTACTAAATCCTACAAAATGTCATCAGAAAGTAAATTAAAATTTAGAGGCAGACAACTTTGGATCAATGATGGATTCTTGTTGGAATTCTATATTTTTCTTTTTGACCAACTTAAAAATGAAAATCAAGAATTTACTGAACTACAAAATGAGCTAGTTAGAAATATTGATAATTTGTTAAAGGATATGTTTGGCTTTCTTGATTTTAATGAATTTATTATTTCAGATGAAATGAAGGACATTATAATCAATTATATTGACAACATAATCACAAAAATAAACGAAGAAAATGATTATTTCTCATTAGAAAATTTAGAAACAATTTTATTACAGGTCAAAGCTTATCATTTTAAATATTTAGATTATGAGCCTTCTAAAAAAACATTTAAAAATAAATGTGGAAGTGAATTTTCTCCAGCAAAAAATAATTATATAAAAGAATTTATTGAAATAAAATCATTACTTGAAAAAGCAATACCCGATTATTATAGATTACCTCTTAAAATATTAAATGACAAATAAATAAAAAAAACGCTACGCAAAGTCTCCCGGCTTTGCGTTTTTTTTATCAGTTCTTAAAAACCTTAAACGCAATAAAAGTCTCCTGACTTTCTTCTAAGTAATGCTGCAAATATTGAATTTATAACAATCTACAATTCAACCGCTAAAAGTTCTTTACCTAAATTATGCAATGCATTTTCTATTTTCATACGTTGCTCTGCTCTTGGACTTCTATGTCCGGAAGCATAATGTTGTATTTGTTTTTGATTTATACCTGTAATACGTTCTAACGCAGAATTTGTAAATATTCCTTTGTAATAATTCAGTAAACTAGCCGTATCAAATTTATAAATCAACTGATACTCTTTTTCAAGAAAAGCAGGTTTATTTTCTTGATTCAAATCTTTTAAAGTTTCAATACAATCTAATATATCTTGTTTACATTCCTGAACAGTAGTACCGCCGCCTACAATTGCTTTTTCATTTTCTGCATATCCCCAAAAACCATCTTCGTTTCTTTCGATAATAATTTTAATTGTTTTCATGTTTTCAATTCTTTTAAAGAAACTAAAGTCCCATTTCTTTTCTTAATTTTTGTTCTAATCCTTTTCCTATCTCTTTTGCACCATGATTGGGTATTACAACTTGCTTTCCATCCTTTTCATAAATTTCATGGCTTCCTTTACCTTGCCTTAAAAATACCCATCCGTTTCGTACCGCTTCTCTAATAAATTCTCTTGACTTCATTTAAAACAATTTTACAAAGATAGTAAAATTACTATCTTTAAAATTTTAATATTCTAATTTTTTGAGTTTAAAGATAGTTTAAAACTAATTTAAAAAGCAAGAAAATACTTATTTTAAATATTCTTGTTTTGACAAGGTTTTATCATAAATAAAACGAAAAAACCCTGATATACAAAAATCGAGACTTCTTTCATTTTCAACTAAATAAAAATAAGTCTTCTTTAATTTGTCATAATTTGTATTTTCGTTAGGCTGAAATACATTTGAAAACAAATCCAATTATGATAAGACTATTATTTATACTTTTTATTTGCTCGACGAATGCAATTGGACAAACTTCTTCGGGAAAAGAGTATATTATAAATTATTATGTTGGTCATTACAACTTTGGAAAAACGGGAGAATATGAAAAAAAGGAAGTTTTTAAATTTACTATAAATGATAAAGATTTCGTTCTCACAGAGTTTCAATCTATTTCAAATAAATATGTATATAATCCTGAAACGTTAAAAAACGACCGAAAAGTTTCTGATACAATCTTGAAATTTCCAAATAATAAAATCGCAAAGGAAGAGTTTGAAAACCTCCTCAAACAGTTAAATCAAAATCAAGATAATTTTAATACTGATTTCTTAAATTCAAATTTTTCGAAAAAAATAACGCAAAAAGACATTCTTAAAATCGCTAAAAAACGTGGTCAAACCTATTGGTTTATTGATATTGATAAGGAAACGGAAAAAATAGATGATTTTGGAAAACAAAAAATTAAAGAAATTCGGAATTTTAAAAATTTTGAAAAATACATTGAAGATGTAAAACCAAAAACAGACGCCTTTATGGCAGTTTCTGATGCTTGGAATTTTGCAAAATTGGGTTATGTAAATTCTACTTTGACTGACAGAATGGATTTCAATTCAATTTTGGGTCAACCAATTCTAAAAAGCGATAATACAACTCAAATAATAAATTTAAATGTGAATCTTATTTTATTGAAAATATTACCAAAGGAATCTTTATTAAGTAAAAAAGTAGATTTTGAAAATATAAAAGATGGCTATATCAATTGGTTTATTAGAAACATCAATTAACAAACAAAATTCATTTAGGATTACCTCTAATCTTTCTTAATAACCAAATCTTCTCATAAACCCAAATGCCCTAGCCCTGATGGGAGGGAAAATCCTTTTACTTTTTTCTTTAAAAAGTAAAAGATTTGGAAGGGCAGCAGGAAATAGCTTCAAATTAAAATTCCAATTAATAAATTTCAAATTCCAATTTTCACTTGATTGTTAATGTTGTGTTTTCGGTTTTATAAGCCTTCGACTACGCTCAGGGCAACAATTTCTTCTATATAAAACACTGTTATTTAATACCTTTAGTGAATTATTTTTAAAAATACTTGTCAAAAAAATTGCGAAACCGAATAGTTGCACGTATATTTGCAACCGATTGGCTTCGTAATTAAAACCAAATATTATGAGACGAGACATTTTTCAGGCAATTGCCGATCCAACTAGGCGATCCATTATTGCCTTAATTGCAATACAGGCAATGACTCCAAATGCCATTGCAGAGAACTTTAACACCACCCGACAGTCTGTTTCTAAACACCTGCGGATACTTGTAGAATGCGACCTGATAAAACAGGAACAACAAGGCAGAGAAATTTATTATTCACTTGAAATTGAAAAGATGAAAGAGATCGACAAATGGATTAACCAATTTAGAGCAATTTGGGAAACCAAATTTAATCAGCTTGACGAAATACTATTAACACTTAAAGAACAGAAAAAATGAAAAAAGATTTGCAATTTGATTTTACCGTTGACAAAGCCATAAAAACGGTATTTATTACGAGAGAATTTGCTGCAGAACTTCCGTTGGTTTGGGACGCTTTTACCAAACCGGTACTTCTGGATCAATGGGTTGCGCCAAAACCGTGGTCGTCTAAAACAAAATATATGAATTTTGAAGTTGGCGGACGAAGATTCTACGCCATGGTAAGTCCCGAAGGATTGGAACGTTGGGCGATTCAGGAATATACTTCGATTACGCCAAAAACTAATTTTAAAATGTTCAACACTTTTGCTGATAAAGAGGAGAATCGCGAATTGCCAGGTTCTAATTGGGATCATACTTTTAGCGAAGAAAATGGTATCACAAAAGTGAATATTTCTATTTTTAATGAATCTCTTGAACGTTTGGAAAAAATGATTGAAATGGGCTTTTCAGAAGGCTTCAAAATGAGTATTGATAACTTAGATAAGTTATTGGAAACGTTGTCTCAGAAGTGATGAAATATAAACTGATGAAATAGTCTCGCAAAGACGCCAAGCCGCAAAGTTTTGTTTTGACTAGCCTCCAGCTAAATCAGGTGGCTATTTATGAAAAACGAGAATAAAAACTTTGCGGCTTGGCGTCTTTGCGAGATTACATTAATCACTATTCTATTCGCATTTCAACTTGAAACATGAAACATGAAACAAAAATTTTCCTAAATTTGAAATAAACTTTCTCTACAAATGATTGATATAAAAACATTTGATCAGGCAACAGATTTAGAAAATCCGAGACGTGTTTTAAAATACATTCTCCTTTTTTGTACTTCAGGATCCACTACGATTTCTGTGGATGAGAATGAATTTCTATTGACTGAAAATTCTGTTATTACGATTACTTCGGGACAAATTCATTATTTACGGGATTTGCAAAATGCTACCGGATTTGTTTTGGAATTTACCTATGATTTCTTTTGTAAAGACGATACTGATATGGAATTGATTTTTCATAATGGATTATTTTGTCATTTTGCAATGAACGAAATGATTCAAGTTGAGAATCCCAAAGTTATTCTCAGGGAATTAGAAGAAATCAAGAAAGAACTGATTGAAACGCCATATCAATATCAGATTTCAATTCACAGCCGAATCGAATTGATTTTAATTGAAATCAACCGAACCAAAATCAATCGTGGCGATGAAATCTACAAACCCGATGCTTTATTTCTTCACTTTCTGGAAACAGTTTTAAAGAACTTCGATAAGAATCTTTCTGTAAACGAAATTGCTGCTTTAATCAATACTACGGAATCAAAACTGAACGAACTTTCGAAATTACACACTAATAAAACCGCTCAAAATGTAATTTTTGGATTAATTATTTCCGAAGCAAAACGTCTTTTTACTTATGAAAAACTATCTGTAAAAGAAGTCGCTTATGCTTTGGGATTTAATGATCCTTTTTATTTTTCAAATTTCTTTAAAAAACACACTAATATCTCTCCAAAATCTTATAAAGAAAAACTGGTTCTTTCTTAATTACATGCTTTTTCCAAGATTCTCTATTCTTTAGCAAACGAACTTGCAACATCTTTGTATCATAATAATTACTAATAAAATAGTACATGAAAAGATATCAGGATTATGCAGTTTTGCTTTTGCGAATTGCCTTAGCAACAGGGTTTTTATCCGCCGTTTCGAGTCGGTTAGGATTTTGGGGAAGTTATTCTTCAGGTTGGGAGAGCTTTTTAAATTATACAGAGAAAGTAAATTCTTTTGCTCCAAAAAACTTTATTCTCCCAATTGCTATTACAGCAACTATTGCCGAATCGGTTTTGGGTTTACTCCTATTCATTGGTTATCAAACAAAATATGTTTCAATTGCTGCAGCACTTTTAACTTTTCTATTTGCGCTCGCAATGACGTATTCTTTTGGTGTAAAAGATCCTTTAGATTATTCGGTATTTGTGTTTTCTATGGCCGCTTTTCTTTTATCAACTATGGAAAAATACAGATGGAGTTTAGATGAAATTATTTCGAAAAATAAAAACAAATTAAATATTAATAAAATGGAAAAACAAATCACAAAAAGCAGCGAAATAGATTGGAAACCGCTTACTGAAGAAGGTATTAAAACAGACGGTATTTATATAAAATTTTTACGTTTTGATGCCGTAACAAAAAGACCTCCATCGTTTTTATTAAAATTTGATGCCGGAGCTTCATACCCAAATCATATTCATCCTGCGGGAGAAGAAATCTATGTTCTTGAAGGTGAAGTGCGCTCTGGAAAAGACGAATTAAAAGCAGGCGATTATTTGTATATGCCACCTGGAAGTTCACATTCGGTGTTTTCAAGAACGGGTTGTACTTTACTTTTTAATGTTCCTGAAGAAGTGGTTATTTTAAAATAAATCGATTTGGAATTAGAAATAAAAAGCAAGCTTATTTAGCTTGCTTTTTGTATTATTAAACACTTAAAATCGAATCGCAATTTTACCAATTGTTTTTCCGGATTCCAACAGTTGATGTGCTTCTTTGAAGTTTGCAACTGTCAAACCATTCAAAGTTGTTTTTAGTGTCGAATGAATAGTTCCGTTATCTAATAAATTGGCTAGTTTATTTAAAATATGATGTTGTTCAATCATATCTTCTGTTTGAAACATGGAACGCGTAAACATTAATTCCCAATGAAAACTGGCACTTTTACCTTTTAATTGACGAAGATTTACATTGTCTACAGGATCACTAATCGAACCAATATGTCCTTGAGGTTTTATCAACTCAACAAATGCATCCCAATATTGATTTACATCGACAAAATCCAAAATAAAATCAACGTTTTGGAAACCTGCATTCCGAACTTCTTCTATTAAATTTCTGTGATTTACTACAAAATCGGCGCCTTGTTCTTTACACCATTCAATAGATTCGGGACGAGAAGCGGTTGCAATTACAGTTAATCCGACAATCTTTTTTGCCAACTGAATTGCGATCGATCCTACTCCTCCTGCTCCACCAATTATTAAAATAGTTTTGCCTTTATCTTTTTCCGGATCGATACGAATTCTGTCAAATAAAATTTCCCAAGCTGTTAATCCGGTTAATGGTATTGCAGCAGCTTGTTCTATAGAAATTGATTTTGGTTTATGACCAACAATTCGTTCATCAATAATTTGATATTCAGCATTACTACCTTGTTTATTAAGATCTCCGGCATAATAAATTTCGTCGCCAACTTTAAACAAACTTACTTTATCGCCAATAGCTTCTACAATTCCAACGGCATCCCAACCAATAATTTTTGGCGTTTCGAGAAGAGTATCTTTAGCACTATTTTGGCGTATCTTAAAATCGACCGGATTTACAGAAACTGCATCAATTTTCACTAATAAATCGTGTGCTCCCGGAACTGGTTTTGAAGTTTCAAATTCAATAAAACTATCTTCCTTTTCTATTGATAATGAGGTTTTAAATCCTATTGCTTTCATTGTTTTTATCTTTTTATTTAAACTTATATTACAAAGATACACACAAAGAAGCGTCTTGAAATTGTACAAATGCACTATGATTCTGTACATCTTTATCGCTAATTAGCTTTGCTAAATTTCAATAAAATTAGGAAGTTCAAAACAGCTTATTTTCTTACAAAATTCAATTTTAACAATGATTGCCATAATTAAATCCTATTTTTGATATTCCTTTCAGGCAATTTATTAAGCAACTTCATCTTTTCGATTTATGAATTAAATGTGTAATTGCTGTATAAAAACAACTATTGTAACCTTATATTTTTAAGTATGAATGTTCTACTCATTGAAGATGATAAACGCATTAGCGAATTTATTGTAAAAGGTTTAGAAGAAAACAATTTTACCGTACATCTGGCAGAAACCGGCGAGATTGCCCGAGAACTTGTCCAAAATGATACGTGGGATATTATTCTAATGGATATCATGCTTCCGGGAATTAATGGCATTCAGCTAACTAAATTAATGCGTTTCAAGAAAATCCATACACCAATATTAATGCTCAGCGCGCTTAGTGATACTGATGATAAAGTAAATGCACTTGATTCTGGTGCCGATGATTATTTGGTTAAACCTTTCCACTTCAAAGAATTAATTTCGAGAGTAAACGCATTGACGCGCCGAACTAAATTTAATTACGATAAGGTAGAAACTTTATACACTTTAGGAAGTTTAACCATAAATCCCGAAGAACATAAGGTTGCCGAAAATGACGAATTGATCGATTTATCTCCAAGAGAATATAAATTGCTATTATTTTTATTAGAAAACAGAAATAAAGTAATGTCCAGAACGCAAATTTTAAACGCCGTTTGGGGCATTAATTATGACAATAACACTAATGTTGTTGATGTATATATTTCTTATTTAAGAAACAAAATTGAGCAAAATCATAAATTTATCCATACCATAAAAGGAACCGGATATATGCTTAAAGAATAGTCATGAAAATACGCAATCGATTCACCTTAATATCTTCTTTCACTTTTAGCATTGTATTTGTCATTGCTTCAATTATCACATACTTTTCATTCTATAGTTATTCAGAGAAAATTGTTTATAATGAACTTCAAAAAACGTGTTTGTTAACTGGGATTTTCTATCTCGAAAAAGACGAATTACCGCAAAATCAACATTTGATAATTGGTCAGCAATTCCGCGAAAATTCACTCGAAATTATAACGCGCGTTTACAACAACAAAAATCAGATTGTATACGGCGATAAAGAAGCAGATCAAAACATAAACGCAGAAAAACTGGATTATATTCGAAAGAATAGAAAGCTAAATTTTAAGTCGAATCATCATTTTTACTTTGGAAGTTTCTATCATGATAATCAGGGTGATTTTGTTGTTTTTGTCAAGAAAAATGATGTCGAATTTAAAACCATTACGAATAGATTATTAATCATTATGATTTTGGTTTTAATTAGCGGATTGATCACCATTTATATTGTAAGTCGGGTACTTTCGAATCTGGCATATAGTCCAATTAAAAACATTATCAATCAGGTTAATGATATTGAAGCTTCGTCTCTGGACCGCCATATTGTTTCGCCAAATACTAAGGATGATATTCAGGAATTGATCGAAACTTATAACAATTTGTTCAAACGGCTTTCGGATACCTTTATTATTCAGAAGAATTTTATAAATTATGTTTCCCACGAATTCAAAACGCCTTTAACAGCAATATCAGGCAACCTTGAAGTATTTGCACAAAAAGACAGAACGAGTGCAGAATACAAAGAAATGTCTGAAAAAGTATTAGACAATGTGTATCAAATCGAAGATACAATGAATACGCTTATGTTACTTTCGGGATTGAAAGGCAATACAGAATTGAACGAAATTTTCAGGGTCGATGAATTGGTTTGGGATATTAACGATCAGTTACCTGAAGTTTACAAACTAAAAGATGCTCAGATACAAATTGCCATTGAAATTGTAAATGATAAACTTCTTTCTATAAAAGGAAACAGCAACGAAATTAAAATTGCGTTGTACAATATCATTGAAAATGCCGTGAAATACTCGAACGGAAATCCTATAAAAATAAGTTTATTACAAGAAAATAATCAGCTTAAAATTGTAATTGAAGACCACGGAACCGGTATTAGTGAAGACGACTTAAAATTCATCAAACAAACCTTTTACAGAGGTAAAAATGTTAATGATATAAAAGGAAGCGGCGTTGGACTTTCTTTGGCAAACATTATCTTCAAACAGAATAATATCGGTTTTACAATTACTTCTAAAAAAGACGTGGGAACTACTGTAATACTATTATTTCCGCCACTCTAATCGTTTTCTAATGTAGTTCCAACTCCTTTCTAACGGACATCAAATTAGGGTTTAATATGCCGCAGATAGCTTTGCACCATATTAAAAACTACTTAATTTGAAACGTATACTTCTAACCCTGCTCGTTATTGTATCGCACAAAAGTGTAGCGCAAATTGCTACAATAAACGATACAATTGTTCTTTCCCGAACGCAAGCTGAGGCTTTGTTTTTGGAAAAGAACATTTCTCTTATTTCCGAAAAACTAAACATCGATATTGCTGATGCACAAGTTATTCAGGCAAAATTATGGCCAAATCCTACGCTTACAATTGGCGAAATCAATCTTTGGAATAATGCTACGGCTCAGGAATTACCGCCTTTATGGGGCAACTTTGGTAAAACTTCTCAAGTTACTGCAGAATTGGAACAGCTTATTCAAACTGCAGGAAAACGCAAAAAGATGATCGCCATGGAAAAAGTTAGTGTTGATATCGCCAAAGAATATTTCAAAACTTTTTTACGCAATCTAAAAATTGAATTCAGAGGTAATCTTACTGAATTGCAATATACACAAGCACAAGAAGAAGTTTATAAAAAACAACTTTCGTCGATGCAAACTTTATTGAAAGCTTACAGCAATCAAGTAAAACAAGGAAATGTTGGAAGAGGCGAATACATTAGACTAAAAGCTTCAGAATTACAATTCGTAAAAGAAATTACTGATCTTAAAAAAGAAAACAATTCATTGCAAAAAGAACTTAAAGTCTTAATGAATCTTCCTGCTACAAGCTTTATCAAACTTACCGATGAAGGTTTTGTTCCTGATAATAAAAATATCGACAATCTCAATCTGGGCAATCTTATGGCTTCGGCTGTAGAAAATCGTCCTGATATGAAGGTTATTAAACTTGGAAACGATTACAACGATAATAAATATAAATATGAAAAAGCAATGCGAACGCCAGACGTTACACTTGGTCTAAGTTATGATCGTGGTGCCAGTTTAATGAATGATTTTGTAGGCGTTGGTTTCTCTCTTGATCTTCCTTTTTTTAACAGGAACCAAGGAAGCATCAAAGCAGCTAAAATTGCAATCGACCAAGGTAAATTACTCACTGAAGAAAAAACAATAAGCATACAAGCAGAAGTTTTGCAAGCTTATGAAGATTTAATTGTTACCAAAAAACTTTACGAAAGTGTCGACACCAATTATGAAGCAGATTTAGACAAACTTCTCGAAAGTTATCGCAAAAACTTCATGCAACGAAATACAAGTATGCTGGAATATCTTGATTTTGTGGATGCTTATTTAGACAACAAATCAATTCTGTTAAACTCTAAAAAAGATCTTAATAAAAATCTTGAAGAACTGCGTTACATCGCTGGTCAGGAAATCAATTAAATCTAATTATCTAAAAATAATAACAAACATAATGAAGAAACTTATTTTACTCCCGATACTTGGGTTAATGCTCGTTTACGGATGTGGCAAAAAAGAAGAAATCAAAGATACAAAAGAAGAAAAATTTTGTATTGACAAAAACTTAAAAGAAAAAATTACGATCGAGCCGGTACAAAAACGTGCGGTTACTGAATCTATAAACCTTACGGGAAATATAACTTATAATGGTGATCATGTTGTTCAGTTTAATAGTCTTGTTGAAGGTATCATAACTAAAACGACTTTCTCATTGGGTGATTATGTAAAAAAAGGACAAGTTCTGGCAGAAATAAAAAGTACTGAATTAAATAATATGCAATCTGAAAGTAAATCATTTCAATCTCAAATAGCAGTAGCACAGCGCAATTTGCAAGCTACAAAATCAATGTTTGATGACGGAATCGCTTCGCAAAAAGATCTTATGCAAGCGCAAAGCGAATTAGACGTTTTAAAATCTTCGCTTGAAAACGTAAAAGCAAATCTTGCCATGTTCAGTGCAAGCAGCGAAAGAGCTGTTTTTCAAATAAAAGCACCAACTGAAGGATATATAGTAGACAAAAATATTAGTCCAGGAATGCAAATAACAGACTCGAGTGAACCGCTTTTTACAATTTCTGACCTTAAAGAAATCTGGGTTTTGGTAAATGTATATACCAGTAATCTAAAAAATGTAAGCGAAAATATGTTGGTAGATGTAACAACTCCAGCTTATCCAGGAGAAGTTTTTAAAGGAAAAATAAAAATGATGTCCAAAGTTTTTGATGCTGATGAACATGTTCTAAAAGCAAGAATTGTAATGGAAAACAAGAACTTAAAATTAAAACCGGGAATGACCGCTGATATTAGTATCGACAAAAGCAAAGGCGGCGAAATGTTAGCTTCTGTTCCTGCAAAAGCTGTCATTTTTGATAATAATCGTGACCATATTTTAATCTACAAAGACGATTGTACAATCGAAACGAGAGAAATTAATCCGGTCATAAAAAATAATAACTGGATTTATTTTGACAGAGGAGTTAAAGAAGGTGAAATGGTGATTACTAAAAATCAACTGTTAATTCACGAACGATTAAAAAACTAATTATCCCTAAAAACGGATAAATACCATACAAGACATGAAAAAATTTGTACAAGGTCTGGTTGCTTTCTCACTAAAAAACTCCTTAATAGTTTTTTTCCTGACAGCCATACTAGTAGTCGCCGGAATAGTTAGCTATATCCACACGCCCATCGAAGCTTTTCCTGATGTAACAAATACAAGGGCAAGAATCATTACACAATGGCCGGGAAGAAGTGCTGAAGAAGTAGAAAAATTCATCACACTTCCGATTTCGAAACAGATGAATACAATTCCTAAAAAATCTGAAGTACGTTCTATTTCGCTTTTTGGATTATCGGTTGTAACTGTATTATTTGACGATGATGTTGAGGATTTTTACGCACAACAATATGCTTCAAATCGCCTTAACGGATTGGATTTACCAGAAGGTGCTGATGTTGATATTGAACCACCATCCGGAGCAACGGGCGAGATCTTTAGATATGTAATCAAAAGTGATTTGCCAATTAAGGAAATCAAAGCTATTCAGGATTGGGTAATCGAACGTGAACTAATCGCTGTTCCCGGAGTTGCCGATGTAGTAAGTTTTGGTGGAGAAGAAAAAAACTTTGAAATAAAAATCAATCCAACCCAACTTGAAAATTATAATTTATCTGCACTTGATGTTTACGAAGCCGTTTCTAAAAGTAATGTAAATGTTGGTGGAGATGTTATTCAGCGTGGCGATCAGGCTTATGTCGTAAGAGGAGTTGGTTTGATTAATAAAGTCGAAGATATTGGCAATATTTTGATCGAAACCAAAGGTTCATCACCAATATTAGTAAAACACGTTGCCGAAGTTTCAATTTCGGCTAAACCAAGATTAGGACAAGTAGGTTTAGATGGCGATGATGATGTTGTAGAAGGTATTGTAGTAATGTTGCGTGGAGAAAATCCGGGTGAAGTTATTAAAAGACTTAAAGATCGTTTAACAGAACTTAACGAAAGAGTTTTGCCCGATAATGTAAAAATAGTTCCGTTTATTGACCGTACCAAATTAGTAGATACAACAGTAAAAACGGTTACTAAAAACCTTGTAGAAGGAATTTTATTGGTATCATTAATCGTATTTATTTTCCTTTATAACTGGAGAACTTCATTGATTGTGGCTTCTGTGATTCCGCTTTCGTTCTTGTTTGCAATTGTAATGTTGCGAATTCAGGGATTACCCGCGAACTTAATTTCTATGGGAGCGCTGGATTTTGGATTACTCCTTGAAGGAACATTGGTTATCGTCGAACAAGTCTTTGTATCGCTCGAGAAAAAAGCGCATAAAGTAGGAATGGAACGCTTTAATAATATGAGCAAAATGGGACTTATCAAGAAAAGTGTAGGTAGTGTCGCTACTTATATTTTCTTTGCCCTAATCATTTTGATTGTTGCGCTGATGCCTATTTTCTCTTTCACTAAAGTGGAAGGAAAAATGTTCTCTCCCCTAGCCTTTACACTAAGTTATGCGTTATTAGGATCATTGATTTTATCACTTACGTATGTTCCGGCAATGTGTAAAGTCATGCTGACGAAAAACATTGTAGAGAAAGAAAATATGATTTCGCGTTTCTTTAGAGAAAACCTTTTTAAACTATTTCAATGGAGTACCAGACATCGCAAAACAACATTATATGCATTCTTAGGTTTATTGGCAATATGTTGTGCTAAGTTCGCTTTTTATGGTTCAGAATTTATTCCGAAATTGAATGAAGGAGCAATTTATGTAAGAGCCACTTTGCCTAATAGTATCAATCTTGATGAAGCCGTTAGACTTACAAAAGAAATGAAAGGCAAAATCAGGAAGTTTGAAGAGGTAAAATTTGTTCTGACGCAGACTGGTCGACCAAATGACGGAACGGATCCAACCGGATTTTTTAATATTGAATTACACATCGAATTAAAACATCAGGACGAATGGAAACGCAACATTAGCAAAGAAGAACTGATTGCCGAAATCAAGAAAGAACTCGATGTATATCCCGGAATTGGTTTTGGATTTAGTCAGCCAATTCAGGATAATGTCGAAGAATATGTTGCGGGAGTAAAAAGCCCCTTGGTGATAAAAATTTTCGGAAATGATCTTTTTCAATTGGAAGAAATGGCTGCAAAAGTTGCCATTTCTATCAAAGACGTAAAAGGAATTGAAGATATTAATGTCTATAAAAATATTGGTTTACCCGAATTAAGAATTCAGCTTGACGACGAAAAAATGGCGCGTTATGCTATCACAACCGCAGATGCACAAGCCGTAATCCGAATGACAATTGGAGGACAAGCCGCAACTAAATTCTATGACGATGAAAAGATCTTTGATATCACTTTACGTTTTGAAAAAGAATATCGTGACTCAAAAGAAAAAATTGAAGACATTCTGATTCCGACTATGAATGGTAAAAAAGTTCCGTTAAAAGAAATTGCAACTGTAGAATATAAAACGGGACCAACCTTCATTTATCGCGAGGGAAACAGCAGATATATTGCTGTAGGTTTTAGTATTGAAGGACGAGATTTAGGAAGCACAATCGATGAAGCTCAGAAAAAAGTAGCTGCTGAAGTAAAACTCCCAAAAGAAAATACAATGAAATGGGCAGGAGAATTTGAAAGCAAAGAAAGAGCTTCTAAACAATTGGCAATGATTGTTCCTGTAGTTTTAGTATTGATTTTATGTTTGTTATATTTCAACTTTGGTAATTTCAAAGATACCTTAGTTGCAATTAGCGCAATGCCTTACGCCTTTATTGGAGGATTCTTATCGCTTTGGATAACGGGAACTATATTTGGAATCTCGGCAGGAATTGGTTTTATTATTCTGTTTGGAGTAAGTGCGATTGATAGTATTGTCCTCATCGGAATGATTCGAGAGAATATGCGAGCCGGAATGCATTTAAAAGATGCAATCTCAAACGGAATTTACAGCAGAATTCGCCCTATTGTGATGATTGCACTTATGGGATCTTTAGGATTATTGCCCGCAGCATTATCAACCGGAATGGGTTCTGAAGTTCAAAAACCATTAGCCATAATGATTGTTGGCGGACTAATAACCTGTATGTTTTTATCATTGACGGTATTGCCTCAAGTATTTTACTTGGTATACCGCAAAAAAGACGCTGGTTATATGGATTCAAAATCTTAATCAAATATCAAATACACCTTTGGACATTATGTTTAAAGGTGTATTTTTTATTATAGCTAATAAATACTTATCATGAAATACATCTATTATTTTGCGATAATTTCTTTCTTATTGATCTCTTGCGAGTCAAAAACTCCTATCGAAATTAAACAAATTGAATCTCAGGAAATAGTAGAAATTATTCCAAGTTTAGTAAAAGACAGCGTCATTATAGCTATCCCAACAGAATTTGAAATAAAAATAAATTCTTCTGTCAAATATATTACCTGGCACTATGTAGGTGATGGAAAAACCCAATGGAATGATGCTTTTGACTATCAAATTTATGAAGCATCGCCTCTACGTCAATTGGATATTTATGAAATATTCACCCAAAAAAAGACTCGGATTATTAAAAAAGAAAGGAAACACCTTATTGCTATAAAAGAGGTTTTATCCTTATTGAAAAAGTACAATACTAAATCTTATAAAAATTTAAAGTTTGGAGAAACCATAAAACTGATCTCTTACGATAAATTTAAAAAAGAAAATCAGGCGATGATTAATGATTTTAGAAAGATTAATGATTCTATTAAATTTAGGGTTATGAAAGGAGACGGAAGCTTTTTTTATTTGCGTAAAAAAATCGATTGGTAATTTCTTCAAATATTTATAGCAACAATACTATAATAAATAAATCTTAAAATTTAAATTTCGTTTTGAATATATGTAGTTAACTACGTAAATTTATCAAAAATTATTCTCACGTCTTGATATAACTTAACTCGACAGTGTTTGAAATACCAAAAAACGAATGAAAAACAATACACCTCAAAGTACTTCAGAAAATACAATTAAAATTGAAAGAGTTGAAAATCAGAATCAAATTGAAACTGCATTTGCCATTAGAAGACAAGTTTTTGTAGAAGAACAAAACGTGTCACCAGAACGCGAATCAATGGATGATGATGAAGCAATTCATTATTTAGCAACAGTAAACGGAGAACCAGCCGGAGCTGCGCGATATCGAAAAATGGAAAAAGGTGCTAAAATTGAAAGAATTGCGGTTTTGAATACTTTTCGTGGAAAACGAATTGGCGAAGCAATTTTATTAAAAATTCTAGACGATTTAAAAAACGAAGAGAAGGTATATTTACACGCTCAGGTAAATGCAAGTCAGTTTTATATTAAAAACGGATTCAAACAAACTGATAATTATTTTCTGGATGCCGGAATTGAACACGTTGAAATGGATTTTATAAAATAAACAATTATTTCTAATAAGCTGGATTAAAATCCAGCTCTACAATATTTATCATTCCTTCGGAATTTTATATACTAAATGGTTACGCTGTTAAATAAGAGCCAAAGGCTCGGCCTATATTGTAGGGCTGGACTTTAGTCCAGTTTAATAATAATTTCGATTAGGAAATGGCCAAAGATTTTTTAAATTCTGATGGTGATGTTCCCGTGCTTCGCATAATGAATTTGTTAAAATGACTACTATCGATAAATCCTAAATCATTGCTGATTTCTGAAAAAGTCAGATTGCTTTTGCTCAGTTTTTCTGTTACAACTTTAAGTTTTGTTTGTTCGATATAATCTCTTAAAGTAATATTCAAATGAGTTTTAAAATATTCGCCAATATAATTGATGGAAACATTAAAATGATTCGCCATTTCTTTTTTCTTCAGCAAATGTGGATTCGCAATATTCGATCTAATGTAGCTTAAAATTGTATCAATCTTTAAAACTTCGGTGGTCTGAAATTCTATATTATTTTCGTTTATAGTTGCATTTCTTCGGATTATTTGAATTAATGACATCATTAAGCTTTTGATTATGATTTCGTTTTGCCCTTTTGGTTTGGCTACTTCATCCAGAATTTTTAGAATAACGATTTCACAAAAGGATTTATCTTCTTCGAGGAAAATTAGATTTCCATTGGTTTGATTGTGGTAATAAAACAACTTCTCGATTTCTTCAATTTCTTTTTTATTCGAAAAAAAATTGGGTAAAAAACGCAAACAATGAAACTTTGTTGGTTCCAGTGTTTTAAAAGAATGATAATCCTTTGGCGTAAGCAAATAAATATCATGCTTTTGATAATTATGAGGAATCGAATTCAGTATATGATTTCCCGTTCCGTATTCGATATATAATAGTTCGAAAAAATTATGTCGGTGCACTTCTTTTTTCCAGGTAAGTTCTTCGACCGAATAAATTTCGAAATCTTTGTATATAAAAAACGTGTCTTTCATAATCCTTAATTTTTACAAATATAACCTATATTTTTACATCAATTAATGATCTTGAACCTATTTACTTTGCATCAGGAATTAAAAACCAAAATACTACAATATGAACTCAGATACGATAAAAATAGGAATTCTTGGAATTGGTGGAATCGGCGGATTTGTTAGCGCACCTTTAGCCAAAAAATATAAAAACACTTCGACTAACATTATATTTATATGTCGAGGCGAAACTAAAAAAGCGATTCAAAAAGACGGTTTATTATTTGAATCTAAAGGCACAACTGAAACTATATTTCCGGATTTAGTATCAGATAATCCAACAGAAATTGGTATTCTCAATGTATTGATTCTTACTTGTAAATCTTATTCCATAACCAATATATTAGCAACTTATAAGGATTGCATAAATGATCAAACAATTATAATCACTTTACAAAATGTGGTCAATGCCAAAGAAATAATTCAACAAACTTTACCAGAAATTGACAAGATTATGGAAGGTTGTATTTATGTAGCCTCGAATGTAAAGAAACCAGGACACATTCAGCATCTTGGCGGGCCTGGAAAAATTTTCGTTGGAGGAAAAGAAAACAAAACATTGATTGATTTATTAATTGCCGGAGGTTTAGATATTACATATGTTGCCAATATCAACGAAATATTATGGAAGAAATATCTGTTTGTTGCGCCAGTTGCTGCGATAACTTCAGCTTATAAAGTTACTTTTGGTCAACTTCTCGAAGATCAAAATCTAATGCACATTCTGGAAAATATGATGATCGAAATTCAGTCACTCGCCGCAAAAAACAATATCACTTTAACGAATGAGGATATTCAAACTTCTAAAGATTTATTGACTAAATTTCCGTTTGAATCTAAATCATCTCTTCAATTGGATTTTGAAAATCATAATCAAACCGAAAAACAATTTTTGGTGGATTATGTAATTGAAAATGCTACTGAATACGGAATTGAAACTCCTTATTATAATGGTGTAAATGAAAAAATAAATACTCTTTATGGGGTTTCTTAACATGAAAATAAGACTTTTATCTTAACTTTGTTCATCAACTTTAGTAAACTAACATCATGCAAGCAATTAACATCACAGCATATACCGAAGATGCTTCTCAAATAGAAGCTGTAAAAGCTTTTATGAAAGCGCTAAAGATAAAGTTTGAAATAGCGAATGTAAAACCATATGAATTATCTACTGAACAACAGGAAATTTTAGATAGTCAAATTAATTCAGACAAAAGTTTATACACAGATGCTGAATCAATATATATTGATTTAAAAAAGAAATATGAATTATAAGATTATCGTTTCTCCAATTGCATTAAAAAATATTGAAGAAGCTGTTGAATATTATGTTTTAAAAGCTACTAAAAAGGTTGCTCTAGACTTTCTTAATGACTATAAAAGTATTTATAAAGCTTTAAAGATAAATCCCTTCTATCAATTTCACGACAATAATTATCGATTTTTACCTTTTAAAAAGTTTCCATACATAGCTTTTTTCATTGTTGACGAATTATCAAAAACTGTTTTTCTAAATGCAATTTTTCATACTTCTCAACATCCTGAAAAATATCCATCAAAATAAAAAAGAAAGACGGGCTAAAACGAGAAATCTCATAAAAAAGAGATTTTCTCACTTAGCCCTGATCGAAACGGCATCATTTTATCCGCCGCGGCGGATAAAAGATATAGTGTAGAGCAGGAAAAGAGGTCTTGAAATACCAAAAATGTTCTGCTCCTAAAAAAAATTACACTTAAAAAAATCCTTATAATTAAGGGTGTTTAGCGATTTTTAATACTTGTCTATACAACAATAAGAAAATATTATGACAAAATTATTTCATTATTAGAAAAACCGCCATACATTTGCCTAACGGTGTTAAACAATTTAATACTCATTAGAAATGGCAAGTAAAGATCGAATTTTAAGACAAAAAGAAGAAACAAGAACTAACATTCTTGAAGCTGCTTATGCTATCGTTAAAGAAGAAGGATGGCAAGGTCTGAGCATGAGAAAAATTGCTGACAAAATTGAATATACGGCTCCTATTATTTATGAATACTTTTCGAATAAGGATGCCATATTAAATGAACTAACCGGAAAAGGTTTTCTTAAGCTGGCGAAAGAACTTCAGAAAGCCCGAGATAAATTTGAAAAACCGGAAGATCAGCTAGAAGCCATGTGGATGGCCTATTGGGACTTCGCTTTTACAGATACTGAAATGTATCAGGTAATGTTTGGTGTTCAAATGAGTTGTTGTTCTGAACGATGTTCTGCTGCCGAAGCACCTTATAAATTGTTTACTGCAGTAATTGGTGAAATAATGAAAAACAGTAATCCAAGTGAAGATATTATCAAACAAAAGTATTTTACTTTCTTCTCTGTTATTCATGGTTTAATTGCAATCAATATCATTAACAAAAGTGATATTATGGCAACTATAAATGCTCAAATCTTAAAAGATGCCATTAGTGGTATCATAAAATCAATACAATAAAAAAAATTTCATTATTACTTAACAGTGATAAATGATTTAATTAAGTAATATAAAGTACTTTTGCTCATACTACTTAACATCGTTAGATAATTTAATAGAGTAATATCGAGAGAGTTTTTTTTCTCCTTTTACTTAACAGTGATAAATAATTTAATACCAATTACAAAATAGAATTGGAAGGCATCATCGTATGAATTTCTGTACCAATTCACTTAACAACGTTAGAAAATTTAATAGACTTAAATATGAATGCCGAGAATATCCGAATACCACAAAATTTTAATAATAAGAATGTCCAACAAATTAAAACCAATACGAAAATGAAAAATGTAATTATAACCAGTTTTATTCTGGCACTTGTGTTAAGCAGTTGTGCAGATAAGTCGCAGGCTCCAGCAGCTCCGGCTCCACCATTATTACCTGTTTTAGCTATTACAAGTGAAAATACTACTACAGATGCTGAATATCCAGCTTCGATACAAGGAACTGTAGACGTTGAAATTCGTCCACAAGTAAGCGGAAACCTTGAAAGAGTTTATGTAGACGAAGGTGCTTATGTAAATAAAGGTCAGACTTTATTCAAAATAAACGAACGTCCTTTCCGTGAGCAATTAAACAATGCTTTAGCAAATCTTCACGCCGCCGAAGCTGCTTTAATAAACGCAAACTTAGAAGTTGATAAATTAACTCCTTTAGTTCAAAACAAAGTCGTTTCTGATTATCAATTGAAAACAGCTAAAGCCTCTCAAAAAATTGCTGCTGCAAATATCGAACAAGCAAAAGCAATGGTAGGATCTGCCAAAATTAATTTAGGATATACAAATGTAACAGCCCCTGTTAGTGGTTACATTGGTAGATTACCTAAAAAACAAGGAAGTTTAGTTTCTGCAACAGATGTTGAGCCTCTAACAAACTTATCAGATGTTCATGAAGTTTTTGCTTACTTCTCTTTAGGAGAAACAGATTTCATCAACTTTAAAGCACAATACGCAGGAAGCAGCCTTGGTGATAAAATCAAAAAATTACCTCCTGTTACTTTAATATTAGCAGATAACAACGCATATCCTCAAACCGGAAAAATTGATATGGTCGACGGTCAGTTTGATAAAACTACCGGAGCAATTACAATTAGAGCAACTTTCCCAAATGCTGGCGGAACTTTACGTTCAGGAAACACAGGAAGAATTCGCTTAGGTCTTCAACATGATGATGCGATTTTAGTTCCACAATCTGCTACGGTAGAAATGCAGGATAAAGTATTTGTTTTCACTGTAGGAAAAGAAAACAAAGTAAACAAAATGCCTATTACAGTTATTGGTAAAAGCGGTACAAACTACCTTATCAAAGACGGTGTAAAATCTGGTGATCAAATTGTTTTAAGCGGTATCGATAAACTTCAGGAAGGACAAGTAATTCAGCCTGAAAAAGCATCTACTGCAAAAGTTGCCCAAATCATTAATAAAAAATAATTTTTACGAAAATGTTCAAAATATTTATACAAAGACCTGTACTGGCAACCGTAATCTCCATTTTGTTGGTGATCCTGGGTGTACTTGGACTTACGAAATTGCCCTTACAACAGTTTCCTGATATTGCGCCGCCATCGGTTTTGGTAACGGCGGTTTATCCGGGAGCTAACGCAGAAACGGTTCTACGTTCTGTGGCACCATCTCTGGAAGAATCTATAAATGGTGTTGAGAACATGACTTATATGAGTTCTACAGCCAGTAATGACGGATCTCTTGCTATTACAGTTTTCTTTAAGTTAGGAACTAATGCAGATCAGGCAGCGGTAAACGTACAAAACAGAGTTGCTCAGGCAACAAGTCAATTGCCTGCAGAAGTTGTTCAACAAGGTGTAACGACTGCAAAACAACAAAACAGTTTCATCATGGCGATTGGTATGTATACCGATGATGAGTCAAAATACGATCAGACTTTTGTTGCCAATTATGCTCAAATCAATATTATTCCGGAGATCAAACGTATTCCAGGAGTTGGTTCTGCAAGTATTTTTGGAGGTGTAAAAGACTACTCTATGCGTGTTTGGCTGAATCCAACACAAATGTCAACTTACAAAGTGACGCCAAACGAAATCATGAGCGCTATTCAGGATAAAAGTTTGGAAGCTGCTCCTGGTAAATTTGGAGAAAGAAGTAAAGAAGTTTTTGAATACGTTATTAAATACAAAGGAAAATTAACCAAACCAGAAGAGTATGAAAATATTGCTATACGTTCTAATCCAGATGGTTCAGTACTTCGCTTAAAAGATGTTGCGAGAGTTGAACTTGGTGCTTATTCATACAACAGTTTAACCCGTTTAAATGGGAAAAAAGGAGTTGTAATTGGTGTTATTCAGTTAGCTGGTTCTAACTCTAATGATATTCAGATTGCGATTAACAAATTGATGGTGAAAGCCTCAAAAGATTTTCCAAAAGGAATTAAACACAACATTTTCTATAGTACAAAAGTATCTCTGGATCAATCTATAGAACAAGTTGAACATACTTTACTAGAAGCATTTATATTAGTATTCATTGTAGTATTTATATTCTTGCAAGATTTTAGATCAACATTAATCCCGGCTATTGCTGTACCTGTAGCAATTTTAGGAACGTTCTTCTTCATGCAGTTATTCGGATTTTCGATCAACCTTCTTACGCTTTTCGCTTTAATTCTGGCGATTGGTATTGTGGTAGATGATGCGATTGTGGTCGTCGAAGCCGTGCATGCGAAAATGGAGCACAAACATTTGTCTCCAAAAGTAGCCACACATGAAGCAATGCACGAAATAACGGGTGCTATTATCTCGATTACGCTGGTAATGGCTGCTGTATTCCTGCCGGTTGGTTTTATGGAAGGCTCAACAGGAGTTTTCTATCGTCAGTTTGCCTTTACGATGGCGATTGCAATTGTAATCTCAGCAGTAAACGCTTTAACTTTAAGTCCTGCACTTGCAGCTTTATTCTTAAAAGATAATCACGGAACAAATGGTGATGCATCTCATGAGAAAAAAGGATTTAAAGAGAAATTCTTTAACGGATTCAACAAAAGTTTTGATTCCCTAACCAACCGTTATGTTGGAGGTTTGAAATTCTTAATTCGTAACAAATGGGTTAGTTTAGGAGGTTTAGCTTTAATCACATTTGCAACTATTGTAATGGTTAAAACAACTCCAGCAGGATTTATTCCAACAGAAGATCAAGGATTTATTGCAATTGCAGTAAACACACCTTCAGGAACATCTCTTGACGGAACTCAAAAAGTAATGACTCAGGCAGAAAATACTTTAAGAGGTTTAGACGCATCACGATTTGTAACAGCTATTTCAGGTTTCAACTTATTGACCAACTCTACAAGTCCATCTTCAGCAGTAGTTTTTGTATTGCTTAAGCCAAATGAAGAACGTGGAGAAATCAAAGACATCAACAAAATCATGGCTGATGTTCAAGGAAAATTGGGAGCAATTACAGGCGGAAGTTTCTTCGTATTTAGTTTCCCAACCGTTCCTGGATTTAGTAACGTAGAAGCATTAGATTTAGTTCTGCAAGATAAAACCGGAGGAAAACTGGATAAGTTTAGTGGAATTTCTCAAACCTTCATCGGAGAATTGATGAAACGTCCGGAAATTGCAGTAGCATTTACCTCTTTCAAAGCCGATTATCCTCAATTGCAATTGGATATCAATGATGAGAAAGCAAATCAATTAGGCGTGAATGTAAAAGACATTTTACAAACCATGCAAACCTATTTTGGTAGTGCTCAGGCATCTGACTTTAACAGATTTGGTAAATATTACAGAGTTGTTGTTCAGGCCGATATTGCTGACAGAGCAGATCCGTCATCAATTGACAGAGTTTATGTGAAAAACAAAACGGGCGAAATGGTTCCAATAAATACTTTAGTAAAACTAAGCCGTATTTATGGTTCAGAAACCGCTTCGAGATACAACTTGTTTAATTCGATTTCGATTAATGCAATCCCGAAACCTGGATTTAGTTCCGGAGACGCCATTAAAGCAATTGAAGAAGTTGCAGCACAACAATTACCTGCAGGTTATAGCTATGAATTCTCAGGACAAACCCGAGAAGAAATTGCATCAGGAGGTCAATCAGCAACAATTTTCTTACTGTGTTTGATATTCGTCTATTTCTTACTTGCTGCACAGTATGAAAGTTACATATTGCCATTGGCTGTAATCTTATCAATTCCTGCAGGTATTTTTGGAGTATTTGTTGCCATCGGATTAACAGGAATCGAAAACAACATTTATGTACAAGTTGCATTAGTAATGCTTATTGGACTGCTCGCCAAGAATGCGATTCTGATCGTCGAGTTTGCCGTCCAAAAGCGAAAATCAGGTCAGGCATTAGTAAAAGCTTCAATAGATGCAGCCAAACTACGTTTAAGACCAATTATCATGACGTCACTAGCATTTGTTGTGGGATTAATCCCGATGATGAGCGCCACAGGACCGTCAGCACAAGGTAACCACTCTATTAGTATTGGTGCCGCCGGAGGTATGGTTTCCGGAGTAATTCTTGGGTTGTTAATCATCCCGGTTTTATTCATCGTATTCCAATATCTACAAGAAAAGGTTTCTGGAAAACCAGTAGCCGTAATTCATAACGAAGAAAAATAAAAATGGAAAACTATATAACGACAATCCTAATAGCCATAATTGCAGGCGTTGGATACATATCCTATAAAATCTCAAAAGATCTTGATAATAGAAAAGATACTTGTACAGAAATTTAATGACAAAACATAAAATGAAAAATTATATAACCAAAATCGTGATGATCGCCATTTTGATCACGACTATAATATCCTGTAAAGTTTCGAAGGATATTGAAACTCCAAAAGATGCATTTCCTGAAAATTTCAGGAATGCATCGGTTTCAAAAGATACAACAAGTATTGGAGATGTGGAGTGGAAAAACTTCTATACCGAAAAAGATATTATTCAATTGATCGATAGCGCCGTTGCAAGAAACAATGATTTACAGATTGCTGTTAAAAACATCGAAATTGCACAATACAGATTCACACAATCAAAATGGGGAAATGTTCCTCAGGTTAATTTATCTGTAACTGCAAGCACAAGCAATCCGTCAGACAATAGTTTTACAGGAAAGAATTTAGGTCAGGCTTTAGGCCAAAACCATATTGACGATTATTCTGCCGGAGCAACACTTTCGTGGGAAGCTGATATTTGGGGAAAAATCAAAAATCAGAAAAAAGGAGCTTATGCAGGTTACCTTCAATCAGAAGAAGTAAAAAAAGCATTGCAAACTACAATCGTAGCCAATGTTTCTAAAGGATATTACAATCTTTTGATGTTAGACGCACAATTAGAAATCGCCAAACAAAACTTTAAATTAAATGATAGTACAACAAACATCATTAAATTAAAATACGATGCTGGTCAGGTAACTACATTAGCGATTCAACAATCTGAAGCACAAAAATTAGTTTCAGCACAATTGATTCCGCAATTAGAGCAAAATATTGCGATTCAGGAAAATGCATTAAGCGTTTTGACAGGAGCATTTCCAAATTCAAAAACAAGAAGCATTCGTTTGGCAACTTTAGAAGTTAAAAACAATAATGCAATCGGAATTCCGTCTTCATTAGTAAGCAGAAGACCAGATGTAAAAAGTGCCGAATTAGCTTTGAAAGCAGCAAATGCAAATGTTGGAATCACAAAAGCCGACTTATATCCGTCACTTAAAATTACCGCTCAAGGCGGAGTAAACTCGTTCGAAACCAGTAATTGGTTCAACATTCCGGCTTCATTATTCGGAACCGTTGCAGGAGGTTTAACACAACCTTTGTTGAACAATAAAAAAGTAAGAACACAATATAATATTGCTGTTGCCGAAAGAGAAAAAGCAGTTTTAAGTTTCAGACAATCTGTTTTGGTTGCCGTTAGCGAAGTTTCAGATGCTTTAGTAAAAGTAGAGAAACTACAACAACAAGAATCATTTCTAAAAGAGCGTGTAAAAACGTTGCAACAAGCTATTAAAAATGCCAATTTGTTATTCAAAAACGGTATGGCTGAATATCTAGAAGTTCTTTCAGCGCAAGCAAACTTATTGCAAAGCGAGCTGGAACTGGCAAACATAAAAAGAGAGCAACTTTCTGCCAATACAGATTTGTATCGCGCATTGGGCGGTGGTTGGAAATAATACCCGTTAATTATTTATTTTTTGAGATGAAAACGCTGTGAGACTTTTAAGTTTCATGGCGTTTTTTTATGTTGTTGAGATATGGCACGCGGATGACACGGATTCGCTATCGCGAAGACGCGGATTAACGCGGATTTTTTTTCTTGCGTGTCCTTGCGAGGAACGAAGCAATCTCACGCGCTAAATCTATCCTCATTTTATTATACTCAATCTTGTCATCCTGACGAAGGAAGGATCTCACAAGAAACTCTACAAGCATAATCACACATGTCAGTCTGAGCGAAGTCGAAGACCCGCAACGTAAAAACCACAATCAAATAAAAAATCAGTAAAAATCCGCGTCTTCGCGATAGCGAATCCGTGTCATCTGTGTCCCATCTCTCTGCTTTATTTCTTTAATTTTCACATTTAAATAAAAATGAATTTCAAATTATAAAAAAAAGGAATACTTTTGAAATAAAAATCCTACTGTAAATACCTTTAAACTATGAAAAAAATTGCATGCATCGCCCTCTTAGCTTTACTATTAACAAACTGTAAAAAAAGCACTTCGGATGAAGAATTAAAATCAGAAAAAAAAACAGTAACAACCAATATTACTGCAAAAGAAGAAAAAGAGGAAAAAGAAGATTGCAAAGATATTGAAGTAGAAATGGGATTCGGAAAAGAATGTATGATAACAAATACAGATCTTGAAAAAGCTTATGAAAATATTATCAAAAAGAAAGAAGTCGAAGAAACAGAATATTTTTTAAGTGCAATTCCAAGTAAAAATCAATCTGTTGATGTAAATAAAAAAGGATTAATCTCAATTGATTATGAAATCACTTCAGGTAAAAAAGTTGCTATTACGATGAATTATGAAGGCGGTGTAACCGAAGTTACTCTCGAAAAAATAAATGATACTATTAAAAAAAGCATCTATCATTATGCTGATTAAACTCCATAAATTAAATCTCCAATCTTTTTCGAGCTACAAACGGAAATCCTTTCTCCGTTTGTAGCTCGAAAAATAGTGCGAGTACAAGATTGCGAGAAAAAACAATAAAATCCGTTTTAAATCCGTGTTTTCGCGATAGCGAATCCGCATCATCCGCGTGCCATCATTACGTATTATTTCTTTACTTTTGATAAGCCAAACTTCAATAAAATGTCAGCTACTCAAAATAAATATCTCCACGATTTAAAACTAAAATTCGAAAGCTACGCTCCTATTTCTGAACAATCCTGGCAATTGATTGAAAATATTATTGAATTTCAACCAATAAAAAAAGGAGAAATACTTTTAAGAAACGGACAAATCGCAAAAGAAATTCATTTTATAGCCAAAGGCGCTTTGCGAGCTTTTATTACTGATGCTGCCGGAAATATTTATAACAAAAACATTTTTCTCGAAGGTGATTTTGCAGGTTCTAAAGCTTCATTATTACAACAAACTCCTTCTGATTTTACTATCGAAGCACTTGAAGATTCTGCTTTGATAAATCTCAATTACAAAAAATACAGAACACTAATTGACCAAAACGACGATCTGAAAAACTATTATATCGCCTATTTAGAAAAAAATTGGGTGATAGAAAAAGAACAACGCGAAATTTCGTTAGTAATGGAAAACGCAACCGAAAGATATTTGCATCTTTTATCTAAACATCCAGATATTTCAGAGCGAATTCCGTTACTTCACATTGCATCACATTTAGGAATTACACCAACGCAATTAAGCAGAATTAGAAAAAGTCTCGAAAAAGATTTGTAAATCAACATATGTAAAGGTTTCCGTCAAAAGCGCGACTTATCTTTGTCTTATATTTTTATAATTAGTATCAAAATGAAAGATCTAAATTTAATCGAAGACAACATAAACAATCTTACCGGATTATGGAAAACCGTTGGCGCTCCTTTCCTATCCTATCATAAAAATAAACCTTTCGAATATTGCAAAATCGAAAATTCGGGCTGGCCAAATAAATTGTGGTTTCGTGAAGACATTTCGAAAAAAAATCTACCAGATATTATCAAAACTATGCAAACAAATTCAGGTTTAGTTTTGCCTTATTGGGATATCTTCGGAACAAAATCTTATGAAATATTGGAAGCTTATGGTTTTGAAATAAAAACCGAACAAGTCGCAATGGCGCTGAAATTAGATCAAAAGTTTACACTTGAAAACAAACTAAGTTTTAAAAGAGTTTCTACAGAACAAAATGCCAAAATATGGGCAGATTTATATCCAAATGCTTTTGGTTACGTGATCAGCAAAGAAATTCTGATTCATAATCATAAAGATGTTCATTTTTATTTAGTTTCCTTAGAGAATCAGCCAATTGGTACTTTCATGCTTTTTCAAACTCAAAAAAATATCGGAATTCACGGCGTTGGCGTAATCCCGGAAATGCGTAGAAAAGGCTTTGCCGAAGAAATCATGAAATTTGCCCTTAATCTTTCTATAGATTTAAAAGCAGATTATGCTTTGTTACAAGCTTCTGCAATGGGAAAAGATATTTATACGAGATTAGGTTTTGAGAATTTGTTTGTAATTAAGAATTATGTTTTGAAAGCGTAGTAAATGGCACGCAGATGACGCGGATTCGCTATCGCGAAAACACGGATTTAAAACGGATTTTTCTTTTCTTCTTTTTCTTTTAATCATATCATCCCGAGGAACAAGGGATGACAAACTATGTAATAAACTCAATCCAGAAAGTCTTTATTCTTTACTCTATAATCTTTCTTCAAAAAAAAATCTAAAATCTCCAACTTGTCCAAAATGCCCCTAAAATAGTCGTAAATAAGTATTCTATCAGAAAAATAAGATTTGTAAGTTTGTAATACATTAACTGATAACCATTTAAAAATAACAAATCATGAAGAAAGCAAAAATTATTTTTTGGATTACAACTATTATTATTTTCTTATTTGAAGGCGTTATGCCGGCATTAACTTCACAAACAGAATTGGCAAAAGAAGGAATCAAGCATCTGGGATATCCTGAATATTTTGGAAATGCATTAGTCGTTTTTAAAATTCTGGGAGTTTTAGTATTAGTGATTCCGTCAATTCCTAAAAACATAAAAGAATGGGCTTATGCCGGATTTGGTTTCGATTTCATATTCGCATCAATAAGTCATTTTGCAGTTGACGGCGTTGGTTTTCAGTCGTTTTTTCCATTAATCTTTTTAGTGATTCTGGCGATTTCATACCATTATTATCATAAAATTGAGCGATACAAGAATATCGCTCTGTAAACTTTTAAAGTGATGATAGAAGTTTTCAAAACAAATGTTCAGGAAGTGGAACAATCTATTATGATTGTGGGGAAACTTCTTGAACATTTCCCAAATAGCGCGATCAATTTTGATTTAGAAGATTGCGATAAAATTCTGCGAATCAGTGCTGCTTCTATCTCCAATCAAAAAATAATAGAACTTCTTGGTTCTTATGGTTACCATTGTGAGGTACTTTTATAATTCACAAAAAAAACACAATACACTGATTATCAAAATTTTATTTTTTTTATTGTACTTTTGAAATACTATCAATCTTCAAATTTCAAAAAATGAATTTACCAATCAATCATCAAACAATAATGCCTTATCTAATCTTAGATGGCGCTTCTGAATTTATTGATTTTACTCAAAAAGTTTTCGATTCAGAAAAATCCAGTACAAACGTTTTACGCAACGACGGCACTATTATGCACGCTGAAATTATCCTTCACGGAAGTACAATAATGGTTGCTGATCAAACGAAAGACTGGACGAAACATAACTCAAACTTGTTTGTCTATGTTCCAAATGCCGACGAAACTTACCAAAAAGCATTAGATCACGGTGCCACAAATTTAATGGGTTTGAGCAATCAAGATTATGGCAGAACATGTGGCGTAACAGATCCTTTTGGAAATGTTTGGTGGATAACATCCATTATCGAATAAAACAAAATCTCTAAATCACAAAAAATGGAAGCAGCAATTCAAAAAGATACAGTTGAAACATTTAAAAACCTAAATGCGATACTTTCTTCATTTTCGAAAGAAGAATTTAATATTGTTCCTGCCAAAGATAGTTGGACTGCCGGACAAACGGCTCAGCATCTTGTACTTGCCTGCTCCGGTTATCCTCAATTATTTCTGGGAAAAACCGAAGAAACCGACAGACCTTATCATGAAAAAGTCAAAGATATTGAAGCATTATTTTTAAACTTCGATATAAAAATGGACGCACCTGAATTTTTAAAGCCCGAACTTATTGATTACGACAAAGATTCAATAACAGCTATCTTTCTTAATACAGAAGCTGATTTATTACTTGCTACAGAAACTTTAGATTTATCACAAACATGTCTTGATTTTGAACTTCCCGGTTTTGGAAAATTTACTATTTTTGAATGGATTAGTTTTGCTTTGACTCATATTCAAAGACATACAAAACAGCTAAATGACATTTATAAACAAGTTTCCAAATCTTAAATCATTATATGAAGTCTAAATCAGGAAGTATATTTTTAGCGGGATTAATTGCAGGAACGTTAGATATTCTTGCCGCAATTTTTTTCTATGCGATTCTATTTCAAAAAACAACGCCCATAAAAATTCTTCAATCTATTGCAAGTGGAATTTTCAAAAAAGAAGCTTATAGCGGCGGATCACAAATGGCGCTATACGGATTGTTATTGCACTATTTTATCGCTTTTATTTTTGCTTGGTTTTACTTTACGATATATCCGTATTTCAAATCCTTAAAAAAGAACACACTCTTATCCGGAATATTTTATGGAATCTTTGTTTGGATTGCAATGAACTTAGTCGTTTTACCAGTTGTATTTCCGGTTTTGCCAGAAAAACATTTAGATTTTCCATTAATATTATCAATCCTGATTCTGATTTTCTGTATCGGAATACCAATTGCCTTTCTAAACAAAAAATATTATTCTTTACAAAAATAGTTTTCAAATTAAGTTCTCTGTTTCAAACAACAACCAGAAACCTGAAACTTTAAACCTGAAACAAAAAAAAAGCGAAACCAAGATTATTTGGTTTCGCTTTTTTTTAGCTGATTAAAACTTATTTCTAAACTTTTGTTCTTCCTGTTACTAATGAAATAACAAATAATACTAAAAATATAAAGAATAAAACTTTTGCAATACTAGCGGCTCCGGCAGCAATTCCGCCAAAACCAAAAATTCCGGCTACTATAGCCAAAATTATAAATGTGACTGTCCAACGTAACATAATCCTGAATTTTAAATTTATAATAAAGACTTTCTTAAAGCCTGATTTGTTTGTTACCCAAAGTTCCTCCATTAGATAGAAAACCTTTAACTCAAAACGTTAATTTTTTATCGCAATCAACTATAAATCAAATTTTTGAGTTAATTTTATAATTCCCCCTTTTCGTTTCAAAATTCCCATGTAAATGCTTTTGAGTTAATTTTTTGCTCGATTGGATTAATCGTCACTTGATTGATAAAGTAATTTTAGATAATAATTTTAGCACTATAGAAATAGCCATTTAGAGACATTAATTACAATGCTCTTATGAAACTAAACGACATTATTAAACGAACTAAAACAACAGTCCCATGAAAGCGATATCAAATAAATCTAAAATAGTTTTTCTTTCTACATTTCCTCCAACGCAATGCGGAATAGCAACTTATACACAAGACACAATAAAAGGAATTAATGATGTATTTGGTAAATCTGTTACTTGTCAAATTTGCGAATTGGTTGATAAACCAAAAGCAAATCCAACACAAGCGTATACGTTAAACACAAGAAACAAAGAAGAATATACTAAAGTTGCACATGAAATCAATAAAGACAAATCAGTAAAATTGATTCATATTCAGCATGAATTTGGTTTGTTTGGAGGTAATTATGGAGACTATTTATTAGATTTTTTAAATGAAGTCAAAAAGCCACTTACCTACACTTTTCATAGCGTAATCCCAAACCCGAATGACGAACTGAAAACTTTCGTGAAATTGCTGCTTTCTTATAGCAATTCGGTTTTTGTAATGACCAATCAATCCAAAGAAATTTTGATGAGAGATTATGGCATCAAAGAAGAAATAATAACTTGTGTACCACACGGAACTCATATTGTAATTTATGAAACTCCGCTACAAGCCAAAGAAAAATTTGACATTCAGGATAGAAAAGTATTATCTACTTTTGGGCTTTTAGGAGAAGGAAAAAACATCGAAACCGGTTTACAAGCGTTGCCAAAAATTGTTGAAAATACTCCAAATGTTCTTTATTTAATTATCGGAAAAACACATCCAAATTTAATAAAAGACGGCGTTGATGCGTATCGCGATAAATTAGAAGGTATTGTTAAAGAATTAAAACTGGAAAATAATGTTCGTTTTATAAATGAATATCTCGATACAGACGAGCTTTTAGATTATCTAAAAGCTACCGACGTTTATTTATTTACGTCAAAAGATCCAAATCAGGCAGTAAGCGGCACTTTCTCTTATGCAATGAGCTGTGCTTGTCCAATTGTGGCATCAAAAATTCCGCACACATTAGAAGTTCTGACTCCTGATTCCGGAATTCTGGTTGATATTGGAAACGTAGATCAATTTTCTGAAGCAGCTATTAAATTACTTTCAGATGACAATCTAAGAGAAGAAATGGGTATAAATGCTTTTAGAAAAACGCGCGCTTCTTCTTGGGAAAATGCCGCAATAACTCACATGAATACGTATAAAGAGCTTTTTGAAAGCCCTTCTGAAATAAAATATACCTATCCTTCAATTCAATTGAAGCATATCAAAAAATTGACAACCGATTTGGGTATCATTCAATTTAGCAAAATATCGATTCCAGATCTTGAATCAGGATATACGCTAGACGATAATGCACGCGCTTTGATCGCTCTTTGCATGCATTATAAATTAACGCAAGACAAAGACGATTTAGCTTATATATTAATCTATTTAGATTTTATTGAACGTTGTCAGCAACCAAAAGGTGATTTTATCAATTATGTCGATCAGGAAAATCGCGAGCATGTGGAGCAAAATGCAGAAGTAAACTTAGAAGATTCTAATGCAAGAGCAATTTGGGCTTTAGGAACTGTGGTTTCAAACGCTGCTATTTTGCCGGAAGCTATTACTAAAAAAGCCACAAAATGTTTACTGAATTCTTTAAAATGGGCCGAAAACATTCAATCGCCACGTTCTATTGGTTTTGCTACAAAAGGTTTATACTTATATCATAGCTCAATTCCAAATTTATACGTTGCTGCTATTATTAATAAACTGAATGCCAAATTGCTTTCTAATTATGAAATTCACGCTTCAGGTGATTGGAAATGGTTTGAAAATTATCTGACTTATGGAAATGGTATTCTACCGGAATCAATGCTTTATGCTTATTTAACGACGAATAAACCAATCTATAAAAAAGTAGCGTTGGATTCTCTTGACTTTTTAATGTCGAAAATGTTTACCGATAAAAACTTCAAAGTAATATCAAATAATGGATGGTTACACAAAGGTTCAGAAGCAGAAGTAAATGAATATGGAGAACAGCCTATTGATGTTGCTTACACGATTCAAACTCTGAATTCATTCTATAATGCTTTTGGTATATCTGAATATAAAAATAAAATGAAAATGGCTTTTAATTGGTTTTTAGGCAAAAATCATCTTAACCAAATTATGTATAATCCTGTTAGCGGCGGTGGTTATGACGGACTGGAAAAAGAAAATGTCAACTTAAATCAAGGCGCAGAATCTACTGTATGTTATCTTACTGCAAGATTAATCATGGAAAACCTTAAATTAGCAGAAATAAAAGTAATTCCGTTAATGAAAACCAGAAGCGGCGTTGCTATAAATTCATAAAGAATCAAACGTTAATAGACTGACCAAAATTGCTATTAAACCCAGAAAATCCCTTTTAACGAAGGGATTTTTTGTTTTTTACTTCTGTCCAATTTCAATCGTAATAATACATAATACGCTTTTTTTTATTCTTAGAAATGGAAAAAAATCAGTGCAAATCTGTTTAAATCTGCGTCATCCGCGTCCTATTTAACAACATTCCTAATTTTAACATTTCCCGCGAAACGATACAATAATCTAATTATTGTGCACTACTATGTTAATTATATAAACTTCCTAAAAAGTTGTGTAAGATTTTATCTGTATTTCCAGAGTAAATTTATACTTAACAATCAGAAGAAATAAAACCGTTTAAATAACTGGTTTTCAATTAATAGATTTAACTTAAAACATAGTATTTTGATTTTCACTATAAAAAATACATTCACAGAAATTGGAAATGCAACCGTGTTTGCAAAGCAGTTTTTTAAGGAAGTTTTCATACCTCCTTATGAGGCAAAAGAGTTCTTGAAACAATGTTATGTTATAGGTTATAAGTCGCTGCCATTAGTAGCAATAACCGGTTTTATAATGGGTTTGGTACTTACGCTTCAATCAAGACCAACGCTTGTAAAATTTGGTGCCGAATCATGGTTGCCGGGAATGGTTGCCCTTTCTTTAATTAGAGAAATTGCTCCGGTAATTACCGCCTTAATTTGTGCAGGAAAAATTTCGTCAGGAATTGGTGCCGAATTAGGCTCCATGAAAGTAACGGAACAAATTGATGCAATGGAAGTTTCGGCTATAAATCCTTATAACTATTTGGTTGTAACACGAATTTTAGCTTGTACGTTAATGGTTCCGCTTTTGGTGATTTTTGCAGATGCAGTAGGTATTATTGGCGGATATGTAGGTATTAATATTCACGGCGATGTCAACTTTTATCGCTATCTGACTCAGATTCTACAATCGTTGGAATTTCTGGATTTGATTCCGGCAACAATTAAAACATTTTTCTTTGGATTTTTTATCGGAATGATTGGATGTTTTAAAGGATTTAATGCCTCAAATGGAACCGAAAGTGTGGGTAAAGCAGCAAACTCAGCAGTTGTAACAGCTTCTTTAACCATCTTTATTCTGGATATGGTCGCAGTTCAAATAACCGATTTATTCTTTTAAAAATGATTAAAGAGAAAGAAAATACAGAACCTAAAACTAAAGAAAAAAGCAAAACTCCGATTATTGAGATCAAGGATTTGCACAAAACTTTTGGTGGCAATAATGAAATCTTAAAAGGTGTAAATCTTACCGTAAACAAAGGCGAAGATTTGGTGATTTTAGGACGTTCAGGCTCAGGAAAATCAGTTACAATAAAATGCATTGTAGGTTTAATAGAACCGGACAAAGGCGAAATAAAAGTTTTTAACGAAAATGTCCTTAATCTAACCAAACCTGAACTGAATGAAATCAGAGTTCGAATTGGATTTTTGTTCCAAAGTGGCGCTTTGTACGATTCAATGTCGGTTAGAGAAAATTTGGCATTTACTTTAAAAAAACACAAAAAAGAATTAACTGCCAAGGAAGTTGAAAGTGAAGTCATCGAAGCTCTCGATAATGTAGGATTGGGTGATGCAATTGACAAAATGCCTTCTGAATTATCGGGCGGAATGCAGAAAAGAATTGGCTTAGCCAGAACTTTAATCCTTAAACCTGAAATCATTTTATACGATGAACCAACCACAGGATTAGACACAATAACATCAAGGGAAATAAGCGAATTGATTCTCGATATCAAACACAAACGCAAAACAACTTCGATCATTATTACGCACGATATGGCTTGCGCCAAATTAACTGCAGATCGAATCATGGTTTTGAAAGATGGAGTAATTCACGCTGAAGGAACTTACGAAGAATTAGAAAAAGACGAAGACGAATGGGTTCGCTCATTTTTTGAATAAAGCAAAATAAACACTAGAAATCATGGAGAAGCAATCTGGATATACTTGGAAATTAGGAATGTTTGTAACAATAGGGTTACTGCTTTTTATTATGGCAGTATATTTTATTGGAAAACAAAAAAATCTATTCGGATCAACATTTCACATCTCATCCCAATTTAAAACCGTCAGTGGTTTAGAAGTGGGAAATAATGTTCGGTTTTCAGGAATCAACATCGGAACGGTCGAAGAAATCAGATTAATTAATGATTCTTCTGTCGTTGTGTCTATGGTCGTAAAAGATGAAGTTCGCAAATTTATCAAAACAGATGCGCGTGCCAGCATTGGTTCTGACGGATTAATGGGCGACAAAGTTTTGACTATAACTCCCGGAATAAAATCGACAAAAATTATCGAAAATAACGGTGAAATTGCTTCTATTGACGGAATCGAAATGAATGATATCATGAAAAGCGTCAAAAAAAGCGTTGATAATGTTGGTGTTATTTCTGACGAGTTGGCCATTTTTAGTCATTCTATGAATAACGGAAACGGTGCTTTGGCAAGATTAGTTCGCGATGATAAAATGGCAAACAGCGTTTCGAATACTTTATCAAATCTAGAAAGCGGAACCAAAGGTTTTAGCGATAATATGGAAGCTGCCAAAAATAACTTTTTATTGAGAGGATATTTCAAGAAAAAAGAGAAAGAAAAGGAAAAAGCCAAAGAGGAAATGAAGGAGAAAAAAGAAGAGCAGAAAGAAAAAGCTCAAAAAGAAAAGGAAGAGAAAGAGAAAGCTGAAAAAGAGCAGAAAGAAAAAGAAAAAGCTGCTAAAGAGCAAAAAAACAAAGAAGAAAAGCAAAAACAGGAAAAGCAAAAAGAAGAAGATGCGAAAAAAGCTCAATCTGAAAAGGAAAAACAATAATTGATTAAAGAGAATATAATATGAGTTTATCATATAAAAATATAATCCTTAAAATTCTAAAAGTAACAGGAATAGTAATAGCAAGTATCTTGCTATTACTATTTTTGATTCCGCTGTTATTTCCTGGAAGTGTTGCTGCCGAAGTAAAGAAAATTGCGAATGAACGCCTAGATACCAAAATGGATTTTACGAAATCGAAGTTGTCGTTTTTCACGCATTTTCCTTCGCTAACAGTTTCCCTTGACAATTTATCACTTACAGGTTCAGCTCCGTTTCGCAATGATACTTTGATTAAAGCAGAACAAGTTGCTTTTGGGATTAACCTAAAAAGATTGATTTTTGACAATGAAGTAAAAATTAATAAACTCTATGTTTCCAAAGCTTTAATAAATATAATGGTCAGCCAAAAAGGAGAAGCCAATTATAATATTTATGTTGCTCCCGAAGATCGTGACAAAAAACCAAATGATCCAAATGCGCCTGACGAAGGAACTGCACTTAGATTAGAACGAATAGATCTAAAAGATTGTCATGTAAAATACAATGACCGATCTGCTAAAATTCTGGTGGACGCAAAAGGCTTTAATTATGTTGGAAAAGGAAATCTAAGCGAAGATATTTTTGACTTAAATACAGATGCCAGAATCGATAATGTTGATTTTTATTACAACAGAACCGCATATCTTCGAAAAAAAGCAGTTCGTGCCGATTTGATTACAAGAATTAATACACATGCACTTTCTTTTATTCTTCAAAAAAATGAATTAAGAATCAATAAATTACCACTAAAATTCACCGGTTTATTTACCATTTTAAGAGATGGATATAAAATAAATATCAAAGCAGCATCAGAAAATACAACTGTAAAAGATTTATTATCAGTGATGCCACCGGAATATTTAACGTGGATGGATGAAACTGAAATCTCAGGAAACAGTGATTTGCTTTTTACTTTTAAAGGAAATTATAATGTTGCCAAAAAGCAAAAACCGGATTTAGCTTTTAATCTTAAAATTGATAAAGGTGCTATAAATTATCAAAATGCTCCTGCTCCGTTAACAGGTTTTCAGATGGATTTGAATGCGATTTTGCCTTCGCTTGACGTAGAAAAACTTTTAATTAATCTTAAAACTTTTAAATTTAAAGTAGGCGAAAAAGATTATTTCACCGCTTATTTACACAGTAAAGGTTTTACTGAAATGACGGTCGATGCAAGCGTAAAAGGCGCATTAGATCTTGCTACTGTTGATGCTGCAATTGGTTTAACATCTATAGAATTAAAAGGAATCCTGAAAACAAATATTCAGGCAAAAGGCGTTTTTAGTACTTCAAAAAAACTTTTTCCTAAAACAATTGGCGGAATTGCATTGCACAATGGCTGGCTCAAAACCGACTCTTATCCTAACCCAATTACAGATATTACTTTTGTCTCCAATGTATTGAACAAAGCAGGAACATTTAAGGATTTGATTGTTGCTGTTGCTCCGGCTTCTTTTGTTTTTGAAGGAAATCCAATGTATGTAAACGCCACTTTATCAGACTTTAGCGATTTGGCTTATAATGCAAAAATAAAAGGCGAATTGAATGTTGGACGCATTTATCAGGTTTTTTCCCGAAAAGGACTTGACGTAACCGGTTATGCAAAAGCAGATCTTTCGCTTAAAGGAAAACAAAGTTATGCCACAAAAGGAGAATACAATAAACTCGATAATAAAGGCACAATTGTATTAAAAAACATCCAAGCAACTTCAGAACTTTTTCCGAAATCCTTTTTTATCCAACAGGGAAATTTCCGCTTTCAGAATGAGAAAATGTGGTTCGAAAAATTCGATGCAACTTATGGAAAATCTGATTTTGCAATTAACGGATATTTGCTCAATACCATAAATTACTTTCTGGAATCACACGGAACGTTGAGCGGAAATTTTAATATGCATTCTAAACTCATCAATGTCGATGAATTTATGGCGCTTAAAAAAGGTGAAAATACCAATCGAAATCTTGAAGTAGAATATGCAAAAGAAGATCATCCTAAAATGAGCGGTGTAGTAATTGTACCTAAAAACCTGAATGTTGCGCTTACTGCAAATGCTGATAAAGTCGAATATAATGGTTTGGTTTTAAATAAACTCAACGGAAAAATTGGTGTCACAAAAGAAGGTTTTTATTTAGAAAATGCCACTTTTAATATTATTGATTGTCTCTTGGGAATCAATGCAACTTATAAAGATGAGTCGCCAACATCGGCACATTTTGATGCGCATTTTACCGCCAAAGATTTCAGCGTTCAAAGAGCATACAAAGAAATTCCGATGTTTCATGATATGGTTACAGTTGCAGAAAAAGCACAAGGAATTATTTCTGTGGATTATAATGTAAAAGGTGACCTTAACGGAAATATGGGACCAATTTATGAATCTCTTGAAGGTGGAGGAACTCTGAATTTGCGTGATGTAAAAATCAAAGGATTAAAATTATTTGACGGAATTAGCTCTAAAACCGGGCAAAAAGGTCTGGACAATCCCGATCTGAAAGGAATTGAAGTAAAATCGTCTATAGATAATAATTTAATTCACATAGAACCATTCACATTTAGTGTTGCAAGTTTTAGACCAACAATAAAAGGAACTACCAGTTTTGACGGACTTCTTGATTTAAGAATGCGATTAGGATTACCTCCATTTGGAATCATTGGTTTTCCGATTGTTATAACCGGAACTCATGAAGCTCCAAAGATTAAAATTTTTAGCAAAACAGGACAAAAAATTGATGATGCCGTTTATGATGAAAAACACAATAAAGTCATTAAGGAAGAAAAAGTAAGCAAACAAAAAAGTTAAACTCAAATGAAAACTAAAAAAACAAAACAAAGCAGTGCTTTCGAAAAATTTGCTACCAATGTTTCTAAAGCTGCCGGAAGCACTCCGGCTTTTATAGGCGCTTTTTTGATTGTTGTAGCGTGGGCAGTTTCAGGTCCAATTTTCGATTATTCAGAAACCTGGCAATTGGTCATCAATACCGGAACTACAATTATTACTTTTCTGATGGTATTTTTGATTCAGAAAGCGCAAAACAAAGATTCTCTTGCAATTCAGCTTAAGCTAAATGAATTGGTTGCTTCAAACGAATATTCGAGTAATAGTCTTGTCGATATCGAAAGTATGACTGAGGAAGAAATGATTATCGTTCAGAAATACTATCACAGACTTAGTGAACTTGCCAAAAAAGACGAAAGCATCAGAAACTCGCATTCTATTGCCGAAGCACACGAACAACATGAACGCAAGGACAAAAACAGAACGAAATCACGTACCAGAAATATTACCAAAAAATGAAACTACGCTCAACCGAAACTTTCTGGCCTTTAAAAAACGCCATGCTAAACAGTTATCCATCAATAACCAAAGATATTGACACGGAAATTTTAATCATTGGCGGAGGAATAACGGGAGCTTTAATAGCTTATAAATTAATTAAGGCAGGAAAAAAAATAGTTCTCGTTGATCGCCGTGATGTCTGTAACGGAAGCACGGCGGCAAGTACGGCTTTACTTCAATATGAAATTGATGTTCCACTGCATAAACTAATCGAATTGAGAGGTTTAGAATGCGCTGTTGACAGTTATAAGAATGGAAAAAAAGCTATTTTTGATTTAAGAAATATCATCGATACCATAAAAAGCGATTGCCATTTCGAATTCAAAAAAAGCATTTATTTTACTTCTTTAAAAAAAGATATTCCGTTTTTGAAAAGAGAATTTGATACCCGAAAAAACTCCGGATTTGATGTAACTTGGTTAAGCAAATTTAATTTGAAAGAAATGGGTTTAAATGCTCTTGCAGCAATCGAATCAAAAACCGCTGCAGTTATGGATCCTTATAAATTGGCACAGGATTTATTGGTTTATTGCCAAGAAAATGGAATGCAGATTTTTGACCGCACAAATATTACAGGTATTCAAAACCAAAAAGAAAAGTGTATTGCCCGAACTGAAAACAAATTTACCATTACAGCAGATCACGTTATACATTGCAGCGGTTACGAAAGCGTCGAAACATTAAAGGAAAAAGTAGTAGATCTAAAAAGTACGTATGTAATTGCTTCAGAAAATTTACCTGATTTGCCAGTGGCTTTCAAAAATGCCATATTCTGGAATACAGCAGATCCATATCTATATTTTAGAGCAACGGCAGATAATCGGATTATTATTGGCGGTGGTGATGAAGACTTCAAAGACGCTCAAAAACGCGATAAATTATTGCCGAAAAAAGAAAGTTATTTACTAAAACAATTCCAAAGAAAATTTCCTCTTATTGATTTCAAAATGGATTATTCGTGGGCAGGAACTTTTGGCGAAACAAAAGATGGTTTACCTTATTTTGGAAAACCAGATCCCAAAAAAAACGAACATTACGTCCTCGGATTTGGAGGAAACGGAATCACTTTTAGCGTTCTGGGAATGAATTCTATTCTTGATTCGATTGATGACAAAGAAAATCAGGATTTGAAGTATTATAGATTTGGGCGTTAGAAAAGGTTCTGAGTTACTAAGGTCCTAAGGTTCTAAGTTTTTTTTTAAAACTCGCTAAAAAACGAAAATATCTGATAAAACGGGAATTCCTAGCCCTGATAGAAGCGGTATCCTTTTTCTGGTTTCTTTAACCGGGAAAAGATACAAGCGGATAGCAGGAAATAGCTCCTGAAAAAAATTCTAAACAAAAAAAAGACGTATTTTCTGTACGTCCTATCTTTGTCGAGACGCACTGCTGTGCGCCTCTAAGTAAAAACCTATTTGTCTTTAATTCTAAAAAACCTTAGCAACTCAGAACCTTAGATACTTAGAACCTTTATCTAAGCTGTAATAGCCAACGGATTTAAATTAAATTTATATTCTTTTGGGCTGCAATTGAATTTTTGTTTGAATATTTTAGAGAAGTAACTTCTGCTTGTGAAACCAATGCAATACACAATTTCGGAGATATTTAGGTCTGAAGTTCTGATTAGAATTTCGGCTTTTAGTACTCGCATGTGTGTGATATAATCGTTTACGGTTCTGTTGTGAATCATTTTAAAACCTTCTTGCAATTTATTTGGTGATAAACCAGATTTTTTACTCAGTGATTTGATTGTGAAAGCTTCTTCGGGATTTGCTTTTATGATTTCGGAAAGTTCTTTTACTTCTTCCATTTCTTTCAGAGTCAAACAATTTGTATCTTTTGATAAAGCGTTTAAATCGTCTGTATGTTGCTGAATTTCCATTGCCAGAATGATTCTCAAAATCCCTTCTTTTAGTAAATTTCTAACGATTCCGGTTTGTGTAATGGCGTTTAACTGCTCTATTTTTTCGGAAATTTTCAAGTTATACGAGCCTATATAAAAGAAATCCTGAACGGTATTATTTTCAAAAAAAGTTTCTTTAACTTTTTGATTCAAAGAATGCATTTCGTTTTGTTCCTTAAGTTCAGTTCCTACAATTATTAAGGTAAACTTTGTCTTTTTATCTTTTTCGAAAAATAAAACATTATCCTGAGTTTCTTTTGAAGTAACAATTGCGGTTTGAAAAGTCTTAAATTTTCTTTCTTCGCCCGAAAAACCAAAACTATGCGAAAGACTTCCTTTTGAACAATATGCAAAATAAACCGGCGACGATTTAACGTTTAAAATATCCATTCGAACATTTGTCGAAAAGGTCATATCAAATTGCACATATGAAATATTATCGTTGAAAGAAGCACCAATAATCGATCCTTTTGCAAAACTATTATCCACTTCAAGTGTATATTCATCTAAATCATAAGTCACTTTTCCGTCAAAGTTTTTATTTAATGCTTCAAATATATTTTGAATTTTCTCTGTATTTATAGTAACTGTTTTCATTTTGTTTCGATTTAAAATTCTATAATGTTGTGATGGATTTGTGCTCAAGAAACTGTATTCTTGTGTGGTAAAATCATAATTCAAAGTTCGCCTTTACCTGTGCGAATAATGTTATATAATTTTCTGCTTTTGTTTTATAATTACTTATAAATGATTATTTTAACTCAAACAAAATATTTCTTAATTCAAAACATGAAAAGTTTCTCCTTTCAACCAATAAGTAATAATGATGCTAACATTTTGATTCTAGGCACGATGCCCGGCACAAAATCATTAGAAATCAATCAGTATTACGGGCACAATCAAAATAATTTCTGGAAATTTATGTTCACAATTCTAAAGGAGGATTTCTCGACGGATTATGAAACCAGAAAAGCGCTTTTAGAGAAGAATAAAATTGCATTATGGGATGTTCTTCAATATTGTGATCGCGTTGGAAGTCTTGATAGTGCAATCAAAAACGAAATTGCAAATGATTTCGAGACGTTTTTAAAGCAACATCCCAACATAAAAACCATTTTCTTTAACGGACAAAAAGCGGCGGCATTTTTTAAGAAGTACGTTCATTTAGAAAAATCATATCAACTTATTACGCTTCCATCAACTAGTCCGGCAAATGCCAGTAAATCATTCCAATCTAAATTAGAAGAATGGATGATTATTGCTGCGCATTAAAACTTATTTTACTAAATAATATAAGATATTAAATAGTTGTCAGAATAGTTAAAAGTTGAAATCATATAACTTTTTCCATTTAAAATATAACAACAAACCTTCCTTTCTATAATAATTTTACAATAAAGAAATAAAGAAAAAATAAAAGCCGTAGAAAGAACGAGAGGAAAGAAAATGAGGCTTTTTGAATTATAGATATTATTAAGAAAACTGTAAAAAGTTTAATTATAGAGGAAACATTGGTTATGTTAGTTTATTTTTGGGAAAAGCTATTCTATTTTAGGGTAGCTTTGTTTTTTTTAAGTACAAACCAAAAACCAAATAATTATGAAAATTCAAACCTATTACAATCATATACGGTTTTATCCACCACATCATTTCGTTTATTATCCAGTGCTAACGTTGTTTTTAATCGCAAGTATTTATTTTGCAATTACAACAAACGACACTCTTATTTGGTCGTTTATTAGCGTTGGTTTTGTGTTTTTATTCTGTTTAGCGTTTATGTTGCGTCAACATTATGCACTCATTTTACAAAACCGAATCGTAAGATTAGAAATCCGTTATCGATACTTTACTTTAACCGGAAAACGATTTGAAGAAATCGAATATAAATTAACCGATGATCAGATATTTGCATTGAGATTTGCTCCAGACGACGAGTTTTTACCACTACTTGAAGATGCCATAAAAAATAACCTTTCCGGAGATTCCATAAAAAAAGCAATCGTACACTGGAAAGCGGATTATAATAGAGTTTAGTTTTTTTTTAAAGGTTCTTAGGTTCTGAGATACTAAGGTTCTAAGACTTTTCTTTTTAGATTGAACAAAATATAAATTAAAAAAAGAATCAGCCAAACAGCTATAATAACACCGAAAAAAATCGCAATAATCGACGAATGAAGGTAATTTGGTTCATAAAATAATCTTTCTAAAGTGTCGAATTTTTCTGCTAATGCTTTCCGATCAAAATTGTTTCTGATTGCATTTAGTGGTTCATTATTATGATTTTTATAATACTCAACATCTTTAACAAGATTGTTGGGAACGATCTGACTTTCAACTTTATATTTTTTAAACAAAGTATCTAACTTTTGAAAATTAGATTGCAACGAATCTTTTTTGTATTTATAAATTAGTCTATATCTTTTGACAGCGGCATCAAATTGCTGTTGCTCAATCGGGATTCCGTTTACAGGTTTATAGAGTGATTTATTTTCGAGAAAAATACAAATATCTTCATCATACTTTGGGTTTACTTCTCTGCCTTTGTAGATAATTTCAGTACTGTCTTTAATGCTTTTTTTCGTTATAATTCTTTTCGAAATTTCCTCTTTATCAAAACCAATTTTATCCAAAATTGTATTTGTTGTAGCCGAAACTTTATCAAAATCTGCTGTAAGTACTTTCAGCGTGTCAATACTGTAATAAGTGCTTTCGGTATTATAATATTGATCTGAGATTAAAGTGCTGTCAACAACTTCAATAACCGGATAAGGTTTTGGATATAAAATATTAACCGGATTAAACAATTTCTCAGAACTATACGATGTATAATTATACAAAAACGGATTCAATACATTCAGTAAATCTTTGTCTTTATTAAAATTTGTTTCAGATAATTCCGTTTTCAATTTTGCGTTCAGTCCAAAACTATAACTCACAAAAAATGAAAAACTTAAAAAGGAAATCAACAGCAATAAAAAGCCAATTTGAATCAATTTAGCAAAAGGATAACGCGGTTGTGAATGATTTTTAATTAAAAAAATCAGAAAGAAAAGCAAGAATAAACCACTTATAAAAAAGTGCGAAATAGAGACATCATCATAAAACTTAAACCTATAAAACTCAAAGTAAATATTGATATCTCCAATACCTTCAAACTTAAAATAACCGTATAAAAAATACGCCAAATGTATCAGCAATAATACTCCAAAAGACTTTATAAAGAATTGTTTTAATTTTTTGTCCATTTTTTTTTCAGATTATACTTTCAAATATAGAGAATCAATTATAAATTACAGACACGATACAATAAAAATACGGCAAAAAAAAAGACGCACTACTGTGCGCCTCTACGGAAAACCTTCGAACGTTTTCAAAAATATCATAATTAATGACAGACAAAAAAATTCACAGAAACACAAAGAAGTTTACGTTTACATAGATGAGACGCACTGCTGTGCGCCTCTACGGTAAAAAAAAACTTAGAACCTCAGCATCTCAGAACCTCAGAACCTTTTTTCACTTAACCTCAAATCCTTCTTTCGTTATCTCCTTCTCTACTTTATCAATCAATTTATTGGTTTTTCCGGTAAGTCTTTCTTTTTTCCAATCGCCTTTGGCATAAATTGATACTGTAATTATAGCCGTAACAACTGTTGAAATAGGAAAAGCCCACCAAATTCCAATTTTCCCAAGTGAAGTATTATGTGATAAAATGTAAGCTAACGGAAATTGCAAAACCCATTGCGAAACCAATGTCAAAATCATTGGAAGTGTTGTATTACCAACCGCTCTAAAAACACCAAGTAAACACATTTGAAGTCCCAGAAATCCCCATGAAAGACATGTGATTCTTAAAAAAGTGGTTCCGCCTTCGATAACTGCAGGTTCGTTTGGCACGAAAAAAGCAATAAAATGCGGAGCGAAAGCATAAGCAATCACACCAATTCCGGTTAATAATCCGAAACCTAAATAAGCGCCTAATTTGGCAATTTTCCCAGCGCGAAGCATATTTCCTGCTCCAATATTTTGCCCCACCAAAGTTGCGATTGCCATCGAAAGTCCTAATGCCGGAATCATAATCAGCTGAATCAAATTTGATCCTGCTCCGTAAGAAGCTACAGTTGTGGTTCCAAAATGTACAATTAAAAAAGTTATTGCAGTTAAACCAACAGCGCGCATAGATTGTTCAATCGAAGATGGAAAACCAATTTTAAATGCTTTCCTGATATGTTTATAATCAGGTTTGAAATCTTTTAGCTGTAAATGAATACCGTGTTTTCCTCTGAATAAAATAGCGAAACCTATAATAATCGCCAGACTTTGTGTTGATAATGTTGCCAAAGCTGCTCCTTTTACGCCCATTGCAGGAATAAAATTCCACCCGAAAATAAACAACGGATCGAGAGCAAAATTTAGAATAACAGTTCCTAACACGATATAAACTGGTAAGGTAACACGACCAACGCCTCGCATTACGGATTGAAATATCATAAAGCTAAAACTAAAAACCAGCCCGATAAAGGCGATTTGCATAAAACCCAAAGCGTCTTTATAAACTTCTGGTGTGACTTTTAAAAGCGTTAGAAAATAAGGACTCAAAAAATAGCCAATAATTGATAATCCTATCGAAACTGTAACTACCATTAATAAGGTTTGAGCGGCGACATGATTGACCATTTCTTGTTGTCCGGCGCCAAAATATTGCGCAATCAAAATTGATCCGGCAATCGCCAAACCTGTTCCTAAAGCAATTGTCAAAAAGATTACTGGTGTACTTACAGAAACTGCTGCAACGGCATCTCCGCCCAAACGTCCAACCCAGAAAGCGTCAACTAATTGATAAGCGGCTTGTAATAAATTGGCAATCATAATAGGAACTGCCAATTTTAATAATGAAGAAAGTATTGGTCCTTCTAATAATTCGTTTTTATTCATTTTATCATCTTTGTTTTTTTGCCACGAATTTCACTAATTTCACTAATTAGCAGAATACGTCTTACTCTTATCGTATTTCAAAATTTGTGTAATTCGTGTAATTCGTGGCAAACTTTTTTTTAATTAAAGCGTGTCTAATTTATCTGCATAACCTTTTATAGTTTCCAGGGCTTCTATTCTTTCTTTGGCAGAAAAAACAGAAAGAACCTCATCTTCGGATTTTTTCATTAAAGTCCGAATGTTTTTTGCCAATTTAATTCCTTCTTCGGTAAGACTTACAACGTTTTTTCGTTTGTCGTCTTCGTCTTTTTGAACCTCAACCAAATTCTTTTTTTCTAAAGCATTGATACTTCTTAAAATTGATGATTTATCGCGCATTGTCATGTCTGAAAGTTCTCTTTGTGAAAGATTCTTTCGCTGCAAAATCATAATTAACGGAAGTTGTTCTAATTGCAAAGTAATCCCCGCCTCATTCATAAGCGCATTTGTACGACGAAAAATAGTTCGTTTCATTCGATGAATCTGAAAGAAGAAACTATCTGCTATTTCGTCTTTAAAAGCATCAAAATCTGTTGTTGATTTTTCCATTCGACAAAATTACAAAAAAGAGTGACATGTCAACTAATTTTAACAAAAAAGACATATCACACTGACTATCAGACCAATTATTAAAATAATAAGATCAAAAAAACGAAATGAATGATTTTTTTTGTTAACTTTAAGTGTTAAAATCTTATTAACTAAATCTAAAGATAATCCGATGAAAAAATTACTTTATTTTTTAATAGTTTTTGGTTTTTGTTTTTCAGCACACGCTCAAAATACTGCTGAAATCTCTGCAGATAACTCTTTACCAAACATACAAAATGATAATTCTGATAAATTCCAGAACTACGATGCCGAAGATCTTCCTTGGCATGGAAGACGCTTTAAAGTAAGTGCCGGAGCGTTTTTTCCGATAAATAATACTCAAATTCAGGTAGGAACCACGAATGGAAATCATGGTACAGAAATAGATCTTGAAAATGATTTAGGATTTTCAAAATCAAGCAGTTCTTTTATGGGAACATTTGAATGGCGTATTTCAAGAAGATCAAGATTAAATTTTGAGTTTTTTGCTTTGGACAGAAGTTCCAGTAAATCATTAGAAAGACAAATTGATTTTGGAGAACATACTTATAATATCAACACAAGAGTAAGTGCTTCTTTTAATGTTCAAATTGCGCGAGTTGCTTATGGTTATGCTTTTTTGTCTAAACCTAAATACGAGGCTGGTTTATTAATTGGTGCGCACGTTTTGTTTGCAGATTTAGGAATGCGTGTCGAAGCCAATCAAGCTGTTTTAGAATATAACGATAGTTTCAATTTCACTGCTCCATTGCCGGATATTGGTGTTTGGGGAGAATTTGTTTTAGGAAAACGTTTTGGACTTTATGTTAATGCCAATTATTTTGCTATAAAGATTAACGATATCGATGGCCGAATCGTAAGTTATAATTTAGCACTTTCTTATAATGTTGTTCAAAACTTCAGTCTTACTGCAGGATATACGGGACTTAACTTTAAAGTAGATGCTGTAAAAGAAAAACTAAGCGGATTTCTAAAATGGGGCTACAACGGACCAACGATTACTGCTACTTATGCGTTTGGTAATCATGTGAAGCTTTATAAACACTAAGTTAATTGTGAATTAAATAAACAATTGTCTATAGTTTTGTCATTTCGATTTCTATGATAAAACCATTTTTTTTCAGGAGCTAATCCCGCTATCCGTTTCAATCTTTTGTGGCGAACCCCGCCACAAAAGGATTTCCACTTCTATCGGGGCTAGGTCAATCATTTCACAACAATTTTTTCGTCTATTTTGTCATTTCGAGGAACGAGAAATCTTCGTTAGTAACTCGACAATTTATGCAATACTTTGTGTTAGCTTGTTGTGTGATTTCTCGTTCCTCGAAATGACAAGTTTACGAGTTCAGCTTTATCAACACAAAGCTTTACGAACTTCGCGTTTTTTAAACATAATCAATAAAAAAAAAACTTAGCGTGCTTTGCGGTAAAATTGACACAGTTTTAAATGCACTTAAATAACTTACATGGTTAAAAAAAAATAACAAACCCGATACCTTTCTCAAGATATCGGGTTCATTGCTCAAACCAAACTTAACTCAAAATAAAATTTACTAACTTATTTCTCGATTGGAGAGAATTTTATCGCTGTTCCTCCACCAGCTGCCAATTTAATATTCAATATTGTTTTACTATTTACTTTTTGTTTTGAAATCGCAACCGGATAAGGATTTGTTTTATAATTTGCTCCTGTTCCATCGGCATAGATTTCGGCTTCGTAATCTTTTCCGGCATCTAGAAATGGCAAGTCAACTTTAAGATCTCTGGCGTCTCTATTGGTGATAGATCCTAAATACCAATTTTTTCCATCCCAGTCTTTACGTACGATTGTCGTGTATTCTCCAATTTTAGAATCCAAAACCTTTGTATCTGACCAATTGCACGGAACTTCTTTTACAAATTCAAATTCAGGTTTTCCTTCATAGTTTTCCGGTAAATCTGATGCCATTTGCAACGGACTATAAATGATTACATACAATGCCAATTGATTTGCCAAAGTCGTTTGCACTCTCGCTCCTGATGGTGTTTTATAATCAAAATTGAAATTCCCCGGCGTGTAATCAAATGGTCCGGAAAGCATTCTTGTAAACGGCAGAGTTGTTAGATGTTCCGGTGTATTTCCGCCATCAACAGACCAAGCGTTATATTCTTGTCCGCGTCCGCCTTCCTGAGACATAAAGTTTGGATATGTACGTTGTAATCCTGTTCCTTTTATAGGTTCGTGATTATCGATCATGATATGATATTTGGCTGCAGTTTCCATTACTTTTCTGTAATGACGTGCTCCATATTGGCTGTCATGCCATTCTTTTTTATCCAAATATTTGTTTACATAACCTGTTTTTACGGTATTCACGCCCATTTTCTGATACAGTTTAAAAGCATCTTCCAATTGGCTTTCATAATGTTTTGTGGCCCCCGCCGTTTCGTGATGTCCTATTAAACGAACATTTTTAATCGCAGCATATTTTGTAATTTCTTCCAAATTAAAATCGGGATAAGCTTTAGTAAAACTAAATGCAGATCCATCGGCAGTCCAGTCGCCGTCCCAGCCCTCGTTCCAGCCTTCTACCAGAACGCCGTCAAAATTGTTTTTCGCAGCAAAATCAATGTATTCTTTTGTATTCTTAGTTGTCGCCCCATGTTTTGGTCCTTGTCCCCAAGTATATTTTTCTAAGTGCATTCCCCACCAGATTCCAATATACTTTGAAGGTGTAATCCAGGAAAGATCTTCAATTTTCGAAGGATCATTCAGATTTAGCATTATAGTCGAAGTTGCAACTTCTCCAGCCGTTTTACCTACAACAATGGTTCTCCAAGGTGTATTAAAAGGTGTTTCGGCATATACTTTTACTCCGTCTGCCCAAGGCACCAATTCGCTTTTGTATTGTTTGTCACTTGTTTTTAAAAGTGTCATTGAAGCAAAATCAGTCAAATTTGCTTCGTGAATTGCAACGTACAACTTCTCTTTTGTTTCAAAAGTTGCCGGTGTGTTTATAGTATCTGTTTTACTAATTGGTGTTTTGCGATACGTACTTTCGTAATAGCTGTTTTCGCGGTGCACCGGAATCCACCAAACATCATTGTCTGATTTGAATGTGAATTGTGTGATTTCATTAGCGATTTTCACTTTACCTAAATGTGGCTGTTTTGGGAAAAAGTATCTAAAACCAACTCCGTCATCAAAAACTCTGAAAATAATATCTACTAAACGTTCTTCGCCTTTTGCTTCTTTCAGGTGAACAATTAGTTCATTGTGGTGATCTCTCACTTTTCTGAATTCACCCCAAGGTTGTTCCCAGGTTTCATCAGCAGCTTTTTCTTCGGTGGAAACCACTTCAAAACCTTCTGTCATTTTCTGGATTCCCTGAAATTCAAATCCCATTAATGAAGGTTCTATAACTGATTTTCCGCCTGACGTAAAACTATATTCGGGCTGACCTGAAGCGGTTAATTCAAAAACTAATTCGACGTTTTTTCCCGGAGAACTTATTCTGTATGTTTTTTTAGTACCAGCACTGCAGGCGTAAATTAATATTGACGCTAAAGCAATGAGACAGTATCTATATTTTATGTTTTTCATTATTTAATTGTATTAATTACAACTCTTATTTAATTTCATTTATTAACTGTTTTGCTTTTGCGGGCTGCATTGAAACAAAGTAATTAAAGGCCTGATCTAATTTTTTCTGGGCGTCGGCGTCACCCTTTTTTGCTACTCTCAGATTATAAAGTTTACTGATATCGGGAAAAACCGTTTCGGTATTTTTTACACCGGCAAATGCTTTTACTTTTTCGATGTAACTGTAACCAAATTCTGCTGTAGGTTCGAACATTGTTCCTTCGCCAAAGTCATTCCAGGTAATCAACTGCAGGTAGTTTAAATTTGCATTTTTAGCCAAAGAAAGTGTTTCATCAAGTGTTGCTCCATTGTTTGGTTCTATTGTCCAGCCAATGGCGGAACCACCACCACCTTCGGCATAAAAATCTTTAAAACCGGGATAAGCACTTCCCATTGCAACAGAAAGTTTTGGTTTTGTATTGGTATAAAAATTGGTCAGATAAGTGCTGTTTTTAAATACCCAGGCATATTCGCCCGAAGCATTGTCTCCTGCTTCTACTGATTGATCCCAAAGGGTTAAAAAAGTAGGTTTTGTGGTTAAGGTATTAAATACGTTTGTCCACTCGGCGGGCGTTTGCAATACTATTGGACCAAAATTTAGCAACAATGGTTTTCCGTTTATTTTGATATAACTTGCATCGTCAAAATAATTGTTTTGCATATACGCTAAATCTGTTTTTGCGGCTGCGGTTACAGAAATTGCTTTCTGTGCATCTACCACATTTTTTGTGGTTCTGTCTTCGTAAACAATCGCATATTGAAGCCCTACTTTGTCTAACATTGCAATTAATTGCTCTGTATTTTCTTTTACCATTCGGTAATCGTTGACGTCGTAAGTTCCGTACCAATCGATTAAAAGTCCATCAATTCCAGAATATTTCATCAATAATAAATGATTTTCAATCACATTTTTATCGCCAGAATGGTATGGACCAATTAGTGGATAATAATAGGACGCTATTTCTCTGCGACCGTTTGCTCCTACATTGTTTGGATTCTTGTTTGCCATTGTCCAGTGATATCCCCATTTTTTATCGGCACTACTTTCATTGGTTTCAAACCAAGGCATGTAATGAACGTAAATCTTGGTGCTATTTGTTTTTTCGATTGCAACTGGCGCAAATGTTTCTGGTTCTGTAGGTTTGTCTGAACCTTTATCATCACTGCTGCAACCGGCGACAACCAAAATATTCAGGACTCCAAAAAACAATAATGTGATGTATCTTTTCATATTGATTTTATTTTTGATTTTATTTTTTGCCACAGATAAAAGCAATTAAAAATTCAGAATTAAAAATTAAAAATGTTTTAGAAATCATGATATTCTGAGTATTTTTTTTACGCAAATACAGCAGATTTTTAATTTTTAATTCTCAATTTTTAATTTAAATATGTTTCTATCTGTTATAAATATGTCAGCCTTCCACGACTAACCAACATGGAAGACTGACACTCTAGAACCTAATTTACAGGATAACCAGGATTCTGTACCAGATTTTTATTTGTTGTCATAACCGTACTCGGAATTGGGAATATTGCTCTGTATTTTTCAGTTGGACCTTTTTCCCACCATGGATCGAAGAATGTTCCAAAACGGATATTATCTGTTCTTCTTCTTCCTTCAAATGTGAATTCTTTTAGCAATTCCTGATCGATAAAATGAAGATCAATCGTTGCTGGCATTTCTTCTCCGGCACGTGCTGTTATTTGTTGTAAAAATGGTTTTGCTAAATCCGGAGATCCTAAACGAACGTAACATTCGGCTTGCATCATTAAGATTTCGGCATAACGAATTAAAACAAAATCATGATCGCGTTCCCATTGTTCTCCGGCTTTCATTTCGTATTTTCCTAAACGAACTCCTTGATTTTCTTTAGCATCAGCTACACTTGTAACTTCTTCTGTATAAGTCAATGGTTCTCCGTTATCCATCAAAATAACTTGTCCAGTTGCTACACTAATCTGATCTCCGGCAACCATACATTTCTTTCTTTTGTCTGTATCTGCAAATGCTGAATAAACTCCAGGTTGTGCACACATTCCGTTTGCGCTCCATGGATAATCATTTCCAGATGCCGAAATTGTCAACTTGTGTAAGTAATGACAAGACATTGAGTTCATATAATTACCTACTGTTCCAGCTTTTGAATCGTAAGGAATAGCAAAAATAATCTCTGTTGATTTTTGATTTTCTGTTGCAAAATTGGCAAAGAAATCTGGCGTCAAAGTATATCCTGTAATCTTCTGACACATAGTAATACAATCTTGCCAACGTGCTGTTCCTATAAAAGCTTCAGAGTTTAGATACAATCTCGCTAATATCGAATACGCTACATTTTTTGTCATTTTAGAATAAACCACGTTTCCGTTTAAATGCGGAATTGCATCTGTTAATTCTTTTTCAACAAAATCATACACTTGTTTTCTTGTAGAATTTGATGGTAAAGAAGTATCTTCAAAATTGGTTACAATTGGCACATTACCAAATAAATCCAAAAGATTATAGTAGTAATAGGCTCTTAATGCTTTCAACTCAGCAAAAATTGGAGCTTTTGCTGCTTCTGTCAATGATGATTTATTAACTTGATAAATAATCGAATTGATTTTGGCGATTCCGGTGTAGTTATAACGCCACGCCGAAAGAATCAAACGGTTGTCTGGTTTCCAGGTGTGTTTTTGAGCTTCCTGATATTGTCCGCCATCGTACCAGTTTGTTCCTCTCGTTGGAATTGTAGCTTCGTCTGAAACCGTTTCTTCCAGAAAGAATACGTACTCAGAAGTTGGATAATTATTGGAAATTCCATCGGCAAATCCTCTTAAGGAAGAATATGCTCCACCAACTAATGCATCGACCTCTTTTGGAGTATTTCCAAAATTTCCATCTTCTACCTTATCATATAAATCCTCGTTTAAATTGGTACATGATATCGTAAAAAGCATGCTAATTAATAGTGCTGCTGTTATTTTGATTTTCATTTTTTATATTTTTGAGTTAATTCGCTTAATTATTAAACGTGAAATTTAATCCAACAGAAATTGTCGTTGGTCTAGGATAATTGTTGTACTTATCAATTCCCGGAGCTGCCAAACCTGTTTGATCTGCACCGTCTTGTGCATTTAAACCAATCTCAGGATCTACACCTTTATAACCTGTAATTACAAATAGATTTTCTCCCATAAGGTAAACTCTCAATTTTGAAGATTTTAATCTCAACGGCATTGTATAACCTACAGAAAGTGTTTGAAGTCTAAAGAATGAAGCATCTTCAATCCAGTAATCTGAATATTTTGGAGCTGATGTAATTCCTGTGTTTAAGAAACTATCAGGAACATTGAAAGTTGGCAATCTGTTTGGATCATTCAACATCATGTTTGTAGCATTTAATGCTTTTTGACCAAACATTCCGTATCCTGAAATTCCAAGATCAAAGTTTCCGTAAGTAAAATTCATTCCAATACCCATAGTCAAATCCGGCTGAATATTTCCTAAATCTGTTTTATCAGCATCTGTTAAAGCACTTTCAGGAACTACAGCTCCCGCTGCATTATAGTACTGAATTTTACCATTTGCATCAAGTCCCGCATTTTTGAATCCCCAGAAAGTTCCAACAGGATATCCTTCGGCAATAATTTGAGAATATTGTCCTGACATACCTGATAATCCGTGTAAAGATCCGCTGTAGATAACATCAGTTTTATAAGTTGGGTTTGAAAGTTTTTCGATTTTCTGAACGTTGTGTCCTAATGTCAAATTAGCATTCCAGGAAAATTTATCTCCTTTTATGATGTCTGCATTCAAAGTAAGTTCAACTCCTTTATTCGACATTTCTCCAACGTTTGCCAACATTGTTCCTACTAAATAAGGAGGTTGCGGCACTTCGTAAGTATATAATAAATCGTCTGTGTTTTTAGAATAATATTCGAATGAACCTGTAATTCTATTAAATAAACTAAAGTCTACACCAATATTTAATTGTCTTGTTGATTCCCATTTCAAATCAGGATTTGGGTTTTGTTTTGGAGAATAAGCCAAACTCCAGGTTCCTGTAGTTGGATCGTAGTAACTATCATTTCCAACTCCTAAAATCGAAAGAGATTTGTACTCACCAATTCCGTCCTGATTACCGGTAACTCCGTAACCAACTCTTAATTTTAAGTTGTCTAACCAGCCTTTTGTTCCGCTCATAAATTCTTCGCTTGAAACTTTCCATGCCGCTGATGCAGATGGGAATGTTCCCCATTTATTGTTTTCTCCAAAACGGCTTGAACCATCACGTCTTACAGTTGCAGTCAACAAATATTTGCTGTCATAAGAATAGTTTGCACGAGCATAAAACGAAACTAAATTTGATTTTCCTTTATAAGAATAAACATCTCCTAAACGATAATTGTAACCTGCACCTAAGTTGTTATAACTAAAAGCGTCTGTAACAAAACCACTACGTTGCGCGCCAAAACCTTCATAAATATTCTCTAAATACGAATATCCTGCAAGAGCACCAATGGTGTGTTTGTCAATTACTTTATTATAATTTACATAAAGTTCGCCTTGTGCATTTGCGTATTCTGCATATGTTTTTTGAGCATAACCATTTTCAGTTATACCTTCCATAACGGCGTAACTTGGTTTATAAGTACTTCCTTTTACTGCATTATGTTCGTATGAAATATTACCTACAGCAGTAAAATCATGAAGGAATTTAACCTCAGTTTTAAAATATCCTAATAATCTGTGTCTTTCATTATCAACAGTTCTGTTTGTTAAAATCTCAACTGGATTCTCATAAATAGTTCCCGCTACAGATGTAAATTTTCCATTAGAATCATATACCGGAATTGTTGGATTTAGATTATAAGTACGCTCAAAAATTCTGTAATCTAATGGATGCCATTTGTCAACATTGGCAAATAAACCCATATCAAATTTCACGTCTTTATTGTCTCCAAGATATTGATAAGCACTTACGTTTCCGCTTAATCTTTCTAATCCTGTAGTTTTGATAACTCCTTCGTTATTTAAGTAAGAAAGTGAAGTTCTGAAACCACTATCAGCTTTACCAGAATTAATACTCAATGTATGTGATTGCGAAATTGCTGTTTGCTCGATTGCTTTTTGCCAATTTGTATTTCCGCCATAATCAATTGCATCTTTGTTTCCGCTGCTGCGAACATATCCTCTCCATTGATTTGCTGATAAAAGATCTAAATTGTCAGCCACATAACCTATGCTTGATAAACCACTATAAACTACAGAAACACCTTTTGTTCCTGATTTTGTAGTAATGATAATAACTCCATTTGCTCCTCTTGACCCGTAAATGGCTGTCGCCGAAGCATCTTTTAATACGTCTACAGATTTAATATCTGATGGTTGAACCACGTTAATATCTACTCCTGCAATACCGTCAACAACGATTAACGGGCTGTTGCTTGCTGTTAAAGAAGTTCCTCCACGTAAACGAATTGTAGAACCCGCTGCTGGATCTCCCGAAGGGCGAATTACATTTAATCCCGCAACTTTTCCTTGCAAAACCTGTTCTGTCGAAGAGATTGTTCCTTTTACTAAATCATCCGCTTTAAGCGAAGAAATAGCACCCGTTAAATCTGCCTTCTTTTGCGTTCCATATCCCACAGAAACTACCTGAACTTCTGCAAGCTGATATCCGTCATTTTGTAAACGAACGTCTATATTTGGTTTTGTAGCTTCAGTAATTTGAACTTTTTGAGTTGTTGATCCAATAAAAGAAACTTCAATAGAACCTCCTACGGCTACATCCAACACAAATTTTCCGTCAAAATCTGTTGTAGTGGCATTTCTGGTTCCGGTTTCAAGAACTGAAGCTCCAGGCAATACATTACCTGTATTGTCATAAACGGTTCCTGACACATGTTTTTTTCCCTGAGCAAATATTCCTGCCGAAAGAAAAAGCATGAAAATCATGAATACCAGCGATTTAGTAGTCCACATTTGCTGTAGGACTATTTTTTTATTTTTACTATTCATTATATCTGATGTTTTAATTTGATAGTGAATTATTTGTCTAAAGTTTTAAGAGGCATCGTTGTATCCGAAATTGTTTTGTCTTTGTTGTCTTTTACCAAAACATGAATTTCAGTTAAATTTGCAATACCATTTAGTTCAGAAACCAAATTGACAAATCCTTTTATCTCAGCCGTTCCTCCGGCAAATTCTCCTGTAATTACTTTACTTCCAGCCGTAATCGTATAGATTAATTTGTTCACGCCGGACTCATTGTTTTTTCTTGACATTCCAAGAAAATCTTTTTGACTAATTTGCAATGGGAAAAAAGCAAAAACTGGCGGTGGTGGCGGTACATAAGCTCCTGCATATAAAATCTGATCCGGAGTTGTTCCTGCCCAATCGTCTTTTACCATCAGAAAAACTAAATTTTTCATCTCATAACCAGCAGGTGTATTGTAATAATCCTTTGGAACTAAATCCATTTTATAAAAACCATTTCCTAAATCTTTCAATTTTGTTTTGGCTACAATATCCGGTAACCATGATTGGTATTCTTGTTTAATATCCCAGTCGTTCAATCCGCTATGCATGTGTACGCTTGTAGCGCCTGCAAATCCCGGAGCCAGGTTGGCATTAAACAAGATACTTACACCTTTATCAATAGTTGGTTTTGTCGGATAAGCTCTGATCAGCTCATTCGCCGTGTAAAATGATGAAAAGTCAGTGTATGGCACATTTGCCACTTCGCTTTGTTTAGATCCGTTTTTGTTTTTTAAACGAAACCAAAATCCTGCACTTGCTGCAATTTCATCCGGGGTTTTAGAAAAATATTCAGTTGGAGTCAAAGTAAAACTCCAAATTTTATCACCTTCATAATGTAATTTTGCAAAATCTGAAGAGTTTTCCCAATGTCCTGCATCTGGTTCAGATGGTGACCAAATCCAGATATAAAGATCTTCGGTTTCTGCAAATGTGGTTCCTGAAAGATCAAAATACCACGTTACCTTTTCATCATATTTGTATACCACCGGAAATGATGATATTGGACCTACAGATCCCGCAGCTTCTTGCGCCTTCATAAAATTTGGGGCCATCAAAAGGGCAAGTAAGATTGTATATAGAACTTTTTTCATATTACTTTTTAATTAATAGCATTAAATTTGAATACATAAGACACGAACGGAGTTCCTCCTGAAGAGTGCACCAATTGAAACTCCATTTCACCACTTTTGCCTGGTGTAGAAGTCAATACAAGTTCATCTGTTTTTTGAGTTTTTTGAGCGTCGCTATACAAATAGATTTTTGTAGGTCCGCCTCCAGTTGTTGGTTGAAAAGCTGTACTTAATTGCCAGTATCCTTTTGGAGCAAATAATGGCGGAACATTACCTGTAACCTCATAACTTGTTGGATTGTTTTTTTCGTCTACACTAAATTTAATTTTAAAATCTTCGTAGTTAAACCAGGTGTTCAAGGTTTGTTCGCTTGGCTCGATCTTATTTGCCTTCGCAAACTCATCGACCATTTTCAAATTTGTTAATCCCCAGTTTCCATTTACTTTCTCATAAATGGTAATTGGAGCAACGTAGCTTCCGTCATCTGTATTGTCACAGCCAATGGCAAATAGACACATAATAACAGCTAACCAATAAATACTTTTACATCTCATAAAATTGTGGTTTTTGTTAGTTTTTTATCCCTTTAAAAGGACAGTACGAAACTAGATGTTAAATAAATCTAAAAAAAAGAATCTGTGAAAAATCAAGATGTATTTAAAGTAAAAATAAATTCAACTTACTGATAATCAATATTTTAATAAATTTCAATATTAGCAAAAATCAAGGTGCTGTTTAGATAAAAAAAGCAAATAATTAATGGTAAAAATGACAATATGAAAATTAAATTAGATATTTTTTTCACTATACATATATTTATTAGCTTTTTATTGTATAATTGCAAGTTATTAAACCACTTTTAACATTTCAAAACCATTTTCACGAACCTAACTCCCTTTTTAGAAGCATTTTAAAAAGAAGTTACCTGTTTTAAAAGTTGCTAATCATCAACTCTTAGACTAAATTTGACTTGAAAACGAATTAACTCAAAAAATAACCACAAATTATCTAAACCAAACCAAACCATGCAAAGAATATTAATTCTATATTTTTTCATTGCGGGTTTTTCTCTAACTGCGAAAGAGACAAATCCTGTTCTAGAAGAATTAGATAAAGTACTACTCAAAAAAGATGTGTACTTAAAACAGAAGTATCATAAAATTGAAGCATTAAAAAGAAATGTTTCAAAATTTACGGTAAGTCAAAACAACGAGCAATTGTACAATACATATATGGCGCTATTTGAAGAATATAAATCCTTTAAATATGACTCTGCCTATTACTATCTGGAAGAAGCTAAAATCAAAGCAATCGTTTTAAAAGATCCTAAATATTTGGCTAAAAGCCGAATTAAAGAAGGTTTCGTTTTGCTCTCGTCCGGATTGTTTAAAGAAGCCATTGATACTTTGAATGTTATTGACGACAAAAAACTCGATCAGAAACACAAATTCGAATATTATTCCATCAAAGCCCGCGCTTATTATGATCTTGCCGATTATAATAAAGACCAGCGTTTTAACATTCATTATGTACAGCAAGGAAATCACTTTCTCAAAAAAGCATTGGAATTAATTGGCACAAATACAAACGAATATTGGGCCGCCGAAAGTTTAAAACGGCTTAAACAACAAGATTGGCGTGGCGCCGAATTTGCTTTTAGTTACTGGATCAACAATTATGATTTACCACCTGATTATTATGGAATTGCGACTTCAAGTTTAGGTTATATATATTCGGAACGCGGATACACTAAAAAAGCCATTCAATATCTTGCGCTTGCCGCAATCGCCGATGTTAAAAATGCCACTAAAGAAACAGTTGCGCTTAGAAATCTTGCCAATGAACTCTTTAAAATGGGTTATCTCGACAAGGCAAATGAGTACATTAACATTGCCATGGATGATGCAACATTCTATAATGCAAGACATCGAAAAATTGAGATTTCATCGATATTACCAATTATCGAAAAAGCACAACTAAACAATGTAAAAGAAAAAAACGACAAACTAGAACGCATTATTATTCTATTGACGATACTTACCATAATTATCGTTTTGTTCTCGATTATCATTTTCAAACAATTAAAAGAAAGAAATAAAGCCCGAAAAATAATGGCTTCGTCTTATGCCCAACTTCAGGAAATGAACATAAGTCTAAGTGAAGCAAATGCGATTAAAGAAGAATATATCACGTATTTTATCAAAGCAACTTCGGCTTTCATCAATAAAATAGATCATATCCAGAAAAGTACGCTGCATAAAATCATCACCAAGAAAACAGATGAAGTTATTGCGAGTTTAAAACGTTATAATGTCAAAGAAGAACGAGAAAATCTCTTTCATCAATTTGATGAAATCTTCCTGAAGTTATTCCCAACATTTGTCACAGATTTCAATCATTTATTCCCGAATGACCATAAATGTATTGTCAAAAAAGGAGAACTTTTAAATACTGAACTTCGCATTTTTGCTTTGTACCGATTAGGAATTCAGGATAGCAGCCAAATGGCCGAATTTCTCGAACTTTCTGTGGCTACAATTTATACGTATAAAACCAGAATCAAAAGCAAATCAGACTTTAAAGATACTTTTGAAGAAAAGATTATGGCGATTAAAACTATATAAGTTTCTAAGATACTAAGGGACTAAGTTTTTTTCGCCCACGGATTTAACGGATAAAACGGATTATCACTGATCTTCTTAATCATTTAATCTTTGTCAAAAAAAAAAAAAAAAAAAAACGCCACGAATTCACGAATTATCATGCGCATTCAGCATGTGAAAAATTCGTGAATTCGTGGCTAACTTTTTTAACTTTTATTCTATTCTCTTTATTCTATTCTCTTTACTCCGAAGTTTCTAATTGAAGGATTACATTTTGATATCTTTTTCCGAGGGAGAATAATTGCTCTAAAAAAATCATAATCGCCAACGGAACAAAGAAAAACGAGAACATATTTTCTTGATATAAAAAGTAAGTTGTAATCATAAAAATACGTCCATATTCAAGATAATACATCCATTTTCGTTGTTCTAATAAAGCGCCGCAATTAACAAGCGTTATCAAAATAACCGAAAGCACAAAAACCTTATCAAGAACATTTAACAAGTCAAAATAATAGGTAAAAACGGTTAAAACCAACGTCGACAATCCTAATTGTATATAAAGATAATTTCGGAATCGAAGTCTTTGATTTGGATTTGCTTTATCCTGCAAAAAGCGTTTTTCCAATATTGGACGGATATCCTGATCCATATGTGCCGGACTTCCAAAAACGGCTTTCCATCTGGCTTTAAATCCTTTGGAACGTTTCCATAATTCGAAAATTTCAAAGTAATAATGAAAATGCTGCCATAAGAAACTGTAACTCTTTAGCGGATGCGTTAATCCATATTTTGGTTTTTCTTCTTCTGCCTGGAAAGTTCCAAAAATACGATCCCAAAAAGTGAACATATCGCCGTAGTTTTTGTCTAAATATTTCTCATCAGAAGCGTGATGAATTCCATGAACTGAAGGCGTTACAAAAACATATTCCAGCCATTTTATTCTTCCAATAAGCTGTGTATGCGTAAAAAACGAATATGCTCCGTGCACAATCAGCATTGTGATTACCATCGAAGGATGAAAACCAACAAAAGGCAAAACACACCAAAAACCCGTTCTCACAATCGCCTGAAAAGTAGTAATTCTGGCTGCTGCCGTAAAATTAAATTCTTCGCTATGATGATGGACAATATGCGCTGCCCAGAAAAAATTGACTTCGTGCCCCAATCTGTGGTACCAATACCAAACAAAATCTGTTGCGAGAATTAAGGCAATCCAAACAAAAATGTTACTTGGAATGTCAAAAATTCGATAATTGTTATAGATAAAATAATACAATTGATAAAAACTGGCAGCGATAAATAAATTGATTAATCGCTCCGCAATACCAATGCTAATATTTGAAACAGAACTTTCATAATTGAAAATTTCAGGTCTTTCTTTTCGTTGTGCCAATTTATATTCCAGAAATAAAAACAGAAAAAAAGCGGGCATTGCAAAGGCAAGAAAATTAATATGTTCCATTTTTAAAAATTACTTTTTTTGATTCATAAAAAATTTAAATAAACTTTATTTACCCTGTTAAGTACAATTATCTTAACACATAGAAACATAGTTATAGCAATCTTAAAAAGGCGTTTCACTTGCATTAATAAACATAGCTATATGTTAGAAACTAGTTTCTTTCAATTACCTTTTCCAGAAAAGAAAAATCTATGTTTCTATGTGTTTAATAAATTTTTGCATCATAGACCGGGTTATTATTTTCTTAAAATAAAGACATTTTTATTGACTATCATTCTTCTATCAGAATAATAGTCAATAAAATTATCTTTATATTTTAAAAACTTAATTTTAATTCTGTCTATATTTTGGGGCTTCCAATGCCACTTCTTTTACAGCTTGTGTATCGGCTACTTTTTTCAAAGCAATAATATAAGCCGCAATACGTGGCGTAACATCGTGTTTTAGTGCAGTTCTAAAAACAGTTTCGAAACCTTTTTCAAGAATATCTTCCAAACGTGTATTAATTTGATGAATTCTCCATGATTCTAAAAGTGAATTTTGCAACCACTCAAAATAAGAAACCGTAACTCCACCGGCATTTGCCAGAATATCAGGAATTACCAAAACATTATTATCGTGTAATATCTTATCCGCATCAGATGAAACGGGACCGTTTGCGCCTTCAACTATAATTTTTGCACGAATATCATTGGCGTTCTTTTGCGTAATCACATCTTCTTTTGCAGCAGGAATTAAGACATCAACATCCAAAAGCAATAAATCTTCGTGTTTTATAGCAACCGAATTTGGATACCCTTTTATGCTTTTATTATTTAGATTATAATACAAGATTAGTTCCGGAATATTCAATCCTTCAGGATTATAGAAAGCTTCAGAAACATCACTAACAGCAACCACTTTTAGTCCTTTTTCGAACAAAAATAAAGCCGAGTGTAAACCAACATTTCCAAATCCCTGAATCGCAACTGTAGATCTTGCAGGTCTTAGTTTTAATTTTTGAAGAGCTAATAATGTAATAATACTTACGCCTCTTCCCGTAGCTTCTACTCTACCTAAAGATCCTCCTGAATGCAAATGTTTTCCGGTAACTACGGCGTGAATTGTCTTACCGTGAACTATCGAAAATTCATCCATAAGCCACCCCATTTCGTCAGGTCCGGTTCCCATATCCGGAGCCGGAACATCTTTTTCCGGTCCAAAAATATCTGCTAAAGCTTTTGTATAAGCTCTTGTAATTTTTTCTAATTCTGATTTAGAAAGTTTTCTCGGATCACAAATGATTCCACCTTTTGCACCTCCAAACGGAATTCCTGTAACCGCAGATTTCCAGGTCATCCACGCCGCAAGCGCTTTTACTTCATCCAGATTTACGGCTGTATCGTAACGAATTCCTCCTTTTGAAGGTCCTAATGCTGTATTGTGAATAACGCGATATCCTTCGAAGTTCTGGATTGTTCCATTATCTAATGTAATCGAAAAATTAACAACGATTTGTTTTTCCGGGCGCTGTAACTTTTGCCTGATTGATTCATCAAGATTAAGAATATTCGCGGCAATATTAAAGCGATCAATCATCGATTGAAAGGGATTCTGTTTTATAATTTCTGCACTCATGATATATATTTTTTTTAATTTGGGTTCGTGTGATTTAGATCTTTTTTCGTTAAAAACACTTTCTAATTATTTTCAAAAGCATTTATTTTTTCCATAATTATTGCATTCGCCAACATGGAATCTTCATCAGACAGCATTGCATCATAATATTGGTGTTTCTATTCGATCTCATATCCTTAATTTTTTAATAATTCTAAAAAAAGCCTTTCATGGTGCATGAAAGGCTAAAAAAAAAAATAACTAACAAGTACTTTCTCTATTAACGCCATTTCATCGCATCGTTTGACATGCAACACATCTCTGGGCAGCACATAAACGGGATGATATATTGACTATAGTTCTTCATTGTTATTGCAAATTTATAAATATATTTATAAATTCTATAGAATTAGTCGAGTTTATTTTACAAATAATGAAAACATAATCTAAAATAGATTGTAAATTAAGGCTTTAGCCGAATTTAAAAATTAATTAAATTGAGAAATAACAATCAAAATAATAGAAATCAAGGCCAAAAAGAGACCTAAAAAGTTGATTTTGGACAATTTTTCTTTAAAAAAGAACAAGCCAATTAAACTTCCAAGGATAATAACGCCCATGTTCATTCCGGCAAAAACTGTTGAAGGATTTTCGGCGAAAGCCTTATGTGCTTTCAAGTAAAATAGAATATTTCCGAAATTAAAGATTCCGACTAAACCTCCAAAAAGAATATTTTTTGGTTCTAATTTGACGTTTTTAATTCCAATTTCATAAACGCTAATTATAAGCGCAAATCCTAAAGCAATACAGAAAACTACAAACAAAGACGAAGTATAAGGTAATGTGGTATATAACGCGATTTGCTTAAAAAGAATGTCTATAACTCCAAAACCCAGTAAAACTACAGCAGGATAAATCCATTTGTTTTCTGCATTATCAGATTGTTTTCTTAAGATGAATAAAAGCGCCAGAAAACCAACAATAAGCCCGATGACTTTATAAGAATTGAAATCTTCTTTAAAAATAAACCACGCCGCCAAAATTGGAATAAATAAGGATAAACGTTGCGCTGCATCTGTTTTTACGATTCCCATATGTTTTATAGAAGCTATTAAAAACAAGAAAACTACAGGCAATAAAATACCAATTGCGATGTAAATATTCCAGGGTGCTTTAGTATCAACTTCAGTTAAATCAGGAGTAAAAGTAAAATAACAAAGTGCCAGTGCAAACACATAATTAAAGCTGACAATTTGAGTTGGATTGCCATTATATTTTCGGGTTATTTTGAAAATTACGCCAACAATTACACTACAAAGAATACTTAAAATAAGAAACAACATAGGATTAAAATTTGGGTACAAAAATAGTACTTAAACTCCTTTGGTTTTATTTTTTGCCTCTTTTATTCCAGCCTTTTTTATTTCTAACTGTGTAATTTTTCCTTTTTTGTTTTTGATAAATTCTAATGTAGTATTGTTGTTGTCTGAGCGAAAAAATTTCGTTTGAGATTCCGGTAACAATTCGATATCAAAATCATTGTAATACAATTTATTATCCTTTTTCAAGATTTTAATATTTTCGTAATCACCAATATACTGATCGTAAACTTTAGTATCTATTGCCGTTTGAATATGTTTGTACGGAAGTTCTACATCTTTCCCAAAACAAATTCCGGCAAGTCCGTAAGCGATATAATATGATCTGGATTGATTGTTGGACAAAACCGTAATAAAAACTTTATCGTCGGGGAATTTATTAAAGGAAGTCATTGCGCCCAGAAAACCTCCGTCATGCGCAATAAGCTGATGCTTTTTATTGTAAAAAGGATTGATAATTAATCCAAAACCAAAATTTTGCTCATTATATGATGTAAACATCTTTTTCTTTGATTCTTCTGATAATAATGTTTGACTTTCGAAAAGTGCTTTATTCCATAAATTTAAATCTTCAACTGTTGAATAAACTCCATCATGTCCAAAATTAAAATTCCAGTTGATGTAGGGATTTTTAACTAGTTTGCTATTATTATAATAGTACGATTGAGCCATTTTGTCGACGATCGCATCATTTGTCGTAACTCCGGAATTGTACATTTTTGCTTTATCAAATAAATTTTTCTGTAAATAAGCCGAATAAGATTCACCAGAAACTTTCTCAATAATACGCGCTAATAAATAATAACCAATATTACTGTAAGCTGTACTGGTTCCAGGTTCAAATAACAAAGGCTTTTTTGCCAGATAAGCATAAACGGAATCTTTATCGAGATTTGTTTTTGTCAAATACAATTCGTCAAAATCCATAGCAAAACCCGAATTATGAGTTAACATCATCTTTAAAGTTATCTTATCTCCTTTTGTAAAACCGGCAAAATATTTACTAAGATTATCGTCTAGCGAAAGTTTTTTATCTTCGGCTAATTGTAAAATAGCAACTGCTGTAAATTGCTTTGAAACTGAAGCTAAACTAAATTTTGAGTCTATTACATTTTTCACTTTCCACTCGTAATCAGCAAAACCATACGCTTTTTCAAACAGTATTGAATCATCTTTAGAAATCAATACAGTTCCGCTAAAATCATTAATAGCAAACTGCGCGTCCATGTATTGTTCTAATTTCGTACTCAGTTCTTTTTGTGAATACCCCAAAGTAAATACCAACAATGCAATTAGAGTTAAGCTTGATTTCATGCTATTTATTTTGAACAATTAGTGATTATTTTATTGAGTGTTTTGTCAAGCAATGCTATTTCTTCGAGTGATAATCCTTCGAGCGCTGTTTGTCTGTTGTTTTTAATAACGGGTTGTATTAATTCGAGCGTTTTTAGTCCTTTTTCTGTGATTTCAAGATTGAATTTTCTGCGATCTTCCGGATGAATCGTTCTGGTTATGTATTCTTTTTTAACCATTAATTCTATCATTCTCGTAATAGATGCATTATCTTTAAAGACAAGATTCGCCAATTCGTTTTGAGCAATATTCTGATTATCGTTTAGTATAATTAATACTAAACCCTGATCTACCGTGATATCTTTTACAACTTTACTGATGTTTTTTTGTGCAAGTTTTCGATATTCCTTTATCGCTTTTTCAATTGAATACAAAGCAGTTCTGGTTGGGTTTTCAAGTTTCATATCTTTTTTATTTGATACAAATATAATTGATATATCAATATAAATTATAATAATTGCCATTTTTTTTTAAACAAACTCATTCATTTAGATTTGAAACGGCTTAATTAAAATGAGAATTTTACCGCAAAGCACGCAAAGGTTTTTTAATTAAGCAGTTTTATAAAAATACAAAGTTCGCAAAGCTTTGTGTTGAAGCAGATTTTTAGAATCCTGATTTCGACTTGGAACTGCTTAATTTACCGCAAAGCGCGCAAAGTTTTTTTTAATTAAGCAGTTTTACAAAAACACAAAGTTCGCAAAGCTTTGTGTTGAACTAGCTTTGCGAACTTTGCGTTTGCTAAGCGCAAACCAGAACAAAAAATCTTTGCGCGCTTTGCGGTAAAACTCTCTGCGGTAAAACTTTTTTAGATAAAACTAGTCGCTTTTAAGCCAGCCTGTAATACTCATTCTGGTATTTTGGGTAACCAAAACCTCATGAACTAATTCATTGCTTTTAAAGAAAACTGTTTTTCCCTGAGTCGGAGCAATTTTCTGATTGTTATTTTCCTGATGAATCATCAATTCTCCTCCGTCACTTTCCTGCCAATTACTATTAAGGTAACTGATCATAGAATATTTTCGGCTTGGATTATTTTTAAACTGATCTAAATGTTTCAGATAAAAATCTCCGGTTTCGTATAACGAATAATGGAATTCATAACCGGTAATTCCGGCGTAACAGCTTTCGTTTAGATAGATAATAAAAGCATCGATTTGATCAAAGAATTCATTTTCGAATGCATTATTATTTTTTTTATCCAGCCAATAAATAGAATCGCTTCTAATCGCTCCGTCGTAAGAAACTTTCTCTGAATTACCAATTCCAGCTTCTTTCAGCAAACTTTTTTGATTTAAATCAACTAAGTTTTGCTTTAAATGATTTGCTAATTCAGCGCTTAAAAAATGCTCTGATATCCCAACTTTGTTCTCAATATAACTCGCAATCAAATCTTCGAAACCATTTTCCATTTTTGTTTTGGGAAAACTGCAAATACAGCCAACGGAGCAAGGTAGACGAAATAAAACTGGTAATTGGCTTTTTGGAAATAAATAAACCCGACAGGTTTTAAAAACCTGTCGGGTTTGATATATAAGACGCAAGCCTTAATTAATAATTCACAATTAATAATTATTTACAATTTACTAATATAACTTCCGTACATATCTTTAAACTGATGTCCTTGTGCAAAACGATCTTTGCTTAATTTTTTATATTCAACCAATCCCCAAAGGATAAATTCTTTCATGAAATATTGGTCTTTTTTATCTAATTGAGGCTGATATTTTTTCAATAAAACATCTAATGGCGTTACTTCGTCTAAAATCGCCTGATATTCTTTGTCCGTAGCGTCGTCTAACAATTCGAAACCACTTTCAGCAAAGAACCATTCGATTAAATCAGAATACGCCGTTTTTTCACCTTGCTTTTCTAATTTCTCAATCTTTGGCAAAAGCGTTGGGAATAATGTTCGAATTGCAGAACCAATTAAGTTTTGCGCAACTGCTGCGGCTCCCTCCTGCTCTCCTTCATAAACCAATTCTACTTTTCCGGTAATGGCAGGAATAATTCCGATGAAATCAGACAAACGTAAAGTTGTTTTATCAACTCCGGCTTTCAAAGCTCTGCGTTCAGCTGTACTCATTAAATTCTCAAAAGCAGTAATACTCATTCTCGCACTTACGCCGCTTTTATTATCGATGTATTCACTATCACGAGCTTCAAAACTTATTTGTTCTAATATATCTTTGGCTAAACTTGGTACATAAACCAATTTGTGTTGTGTTTCGTCCAGTTTTGCTTCTTGTTCTGTAATTGTTCTGGCAACTGCAACACTTTCCGGATAATGCGTTAAAATCTGAGAACCAATTCTATCTTTTAATGGCGTTACAATACTTCCTCTATTGGTATAATCTTCTGGATTTGCTGTAAATATAAATTGCATATCCAAAGGCATTCTCAATTTAAAACCTCTAATTTGAATATCTCCTTCCTGCAAAATATTAAAAAGTGCAACCTGAATTCTGGCTTGTAAATCCGGCAATTCGTTAATTACAAAAATACAACGGTTCGCTCTCGGAATCATCCCGAAGTGAATTACACGATCATCAGCATAAGATAATTTTAGATTTGCGGCTTTTATTGGATCAACATCACCAATTAAATCGGCAACAGTAACATCCGGAGTTGCTAATTTCTCGAAGAAACGTTCATTTCTATGCAACCACGAAATTGGAGTTTCATCTCCTTTTTCTGCAATTATATCTTTAGCAAAACGTGAAATTGGATTTAACGGATCGTCATTAATCTCCGAATCTGATACAAACGGAATATATTCGTCTAATAATTCGACCATTTTACGAGCCAAACGTGTTTTTGCCTGACCACGAAGTCCTAATAAATTGATGTTATGACGAGATAAAATAGCACGCTCCAACTCTGGAATTACCGTGTTTTCAAAACCATGAACGCCTTCAAAAACCGGCTTTCCGGATTTGATTTTCTCACGCAGATTATTTCGTAATTCGTCCTTGATACTGATGCTTTTATATCCCGAGGCTTTTAATTGTCCTAATGTCTTTATAGTATTTATTTCCATGTTGTTAATTTAAAAATTGAAAGATTTAATGATTTAAAAATTCAATTTATTATTTGTTATCTCTTTTTTAGGTTAAACCCAAACAATCTGTCTTCACAGTGAGGAGTTGCACTGCTATGCGTCTCTACGATATGCGTTGTCAAAAAAAACCTTTGTCCCTGTGAACCTTTGCAACTTTGAACCTATTTAACGAACCCTCTTCTTCCTATTCGTTTCATAATCTTCAAAAATCATTTCGCCCAAACCTTTTAATCCGGTATAAAATGCTTTTCCTTGATTTGCTTCGGTAAAATGATTGACGAAACGTTGTAAATACGGATCGTTTGCAATCATAAAAGTCGTAATCGGAATGTGTAATTTTCTGGCTTGTTGTGCCTGCGTGTAGCATTTATCAACGATATATTCGTCGAGTCCGTTGCTATTCATATAATAGGAACCGTCACGCTCACGAACGCAACTTGGTTTTCCGTCGGTAATCATGAAAATTTGCTTGTTGGTATTTCTCTTTCTTCGCAAAATATCCATTGCCAACTGAAGTCCCGCAACCGTATTTGTGTGATATGGACCAACTTGCAAATAAGGCAAATCATTGATTGGAATTGTCCAGGCATCGTTTCCGAAAACCAAAATATCAAGCGTGTCTTTTGGATAACGTGTCGTAATTAATTCCGCCAAAGCCATTGCAACTTTTTTGGCCGGAGTAATTCTGTCTTCGCCGTACAAAATCATACTATGGCTAATGTCAATCATCAATACGGTACTCATTTGAGCTTTGTATTGCGTTTCTTCGACAACCAAATCATTTTCGGTCAGCATGAAACTTTCTACTCCATTATTGATTTGTGCATTTCGTAGACTTTCGGTAAGCGAAATTCGTTCTAAACCGTCTCCAAAATTAAATTCGCGAAATTCTCCGGTATGTTCATCGCCATTTCCGGCATGTTTGGTTTTGTGATTTCCGTTTCCGGAACGCTTCAAATTACCAAAAATCTGATCTAAAGCTTGTTGTCTAATAGCACGTTCTGTTTTGGCAGTGATACCAAAACCATCTGTTCCATCTTCTTTAACCTCGTCTTTTATGTAACCTTTCTTTTTTAAATCTTCGATAAAATCATCGATTGTGTAGTTCTCATCCGTAAGTTTATATTCTTTATCTAACTCCCGAAGCCAGTCTATAGCTTCATCAAAATCCCCCGAAGTATGGGTGATTAACTCTTTAAATATGCCAAAAAGTTTTTCAAACGGAGACTGAAATGGGGCTTCGTACGACTTAAAATAAAAACCCTTTTTAAATTCGTTTTTCATAATTCTAAAATTACGTTATTTTAGAATTACGAAAAAAGAAACGTTTATTAATTTTTAGTTAAAATATTGAAACAAAACACGTTGAAATTCCTTATAAATTTAGCAATTATTCAAACTTTCCATCGACATAATACCATGCATTATTTTCGAATTTAAAAGTAGAAAATTCGTAATGCGTCTGTGGTTTTTGATTTGAATCTAAAAAATAGGCTTTGAACTCTACTGTATTTTCAGTAAAACTCAAGATTTCAAGTTTTTGCCATTTATTGCTTATCGCCCATTTTAGGATTTCTGCTTTCGAATAATATTGCCTTTCAGAAACATAAGTCGTTTCTAAAAGATAATCAGCATTATGAGTCGCATATCCGGAATATCTTGAGCGCATTAAGGCCAATGCTGTTGGTGCTTTTTGATTGTTTTGAAGATACAATCCGCAGCAATTCTCAAACAACAAACCGGTGTCACAAAAGCATTTTTTATTCTCCATCAACTTGCTCTTCGCCGTTAATTTTCACATGCAGCTGATTCAATAAAACCTGATATCTGCTTATTTCTCTTAAATCTTCGTCTTCTTCTGCATGATCCAACATTTCGTCTAATGTTTCATTTACTTCAAGTAATTTATTATTAGCTTCTCTATCGTTTTTTGCAGCAATTAAATCAATAATTTCCTGCACACTTACTTTTAAATCTTCGAATTTCATATTTTTTTTTTGTTTCAGGTTTCAAGTTTCAGGTTTCAAGTTGAAATGAGAATTTTACCGCAAAGTTCGCAAAGTTTTTTTTAAATATCTAAGGCTAAAAAAAGTTCGCAAAGCTTTGCGAACTTTGCGTAAATCTTTGTGTTCTTTGCGATAAAATTCACGTTCCAGCTTTCAAGTTTCAAGTTACTCGTTGCAAAAACCTGAAACTTGAAACTTGAAACCTGAAACTTTTTTTTATTTTTCTTCCTTTTTTTCTTCGTTGAACTTTTTGATAATTTCTTTTAGCTTTTCTTTACGTGCAATTTCAGCCTGTTTTACTTTGTTTTGGGCTTTGTGCAATTTGTCATTGTGCTTTTTGATATTCCTTTCGTTGTTGCGTCCCATTATATTTCTCTTTTAATTTCGTCTAAAGTTTTCTCGGTAAAAATCAATTCAGTTATGATTTGTTTTCGTAAATCATCTATATCATCATAATCAAAATGTTTTGCCCAAGACGTTAATTGTTGCAGATTCCTGATTTGCTTGATTCTTTTTGTCGTTTCAAAACTTGTTCTCAAAACAGGTTTACCATCATATTTTGGATTCTTTTTATGCTGATAGGTTACCATATTTTTTTCAAAATCAGCTTCTATATAATAGAGCTTTTCTTCGGCATTATCTGGATAAAATTCATTCCATGCTGCAAAACCTATTTTAGTTTTAGACGGAGTTTCCGGTTCCATTGCTACTAAACGCCATTTGCTATTGGCCAATCTTCCCCAATGATTCGAAACGCGATACATTCCGGCTTCTGTATAATAATAGGTACTTCCGGCTTTGCTTTCAAACTGTTTCTTTAAACCTTCGATTTCATTTGAAAGTACTTCATGAAACACGCAAAAGGTATTTTTGAACGAATTAGGATGTGGCTTGAAGTTTTTTTGCATGTGCAAATATACTGAGATTGTCCAAGACTCCCTAAAACAAAGATAAATTGATTAACTTTGTACCTTCAAATTTTAAATAAAGAAGTCATGTCTAAAGGTTCAGAAGAAAAAATGATGCAAAAAGGAGTTTATACCGGTATCATGGAGAAAGATGAAAACAACAATTATTTTTGTGGTGAATATCTTTTAGATTATAAAATGGCTCACGCAAATCATACTGTTGGTGAATTGATTACGATAAAATCAGTAATTGAAAATCCAAGCGATATTAGTTATGATAAATATCCAAAAAAGTCAAAAAACTTTCATAAAGCAAATCAGAAGCCTGAGGATAAATAAAAGTTGTTTCAGGTTTTCTTTGTTTCATGTTTCATGTTTGTTTCATGTTGAAATGAGAATTTAACCGCAAAGTTCGCAAAGCTGTTTTAATACTTGGCTTTGCGAACTTTGCGTTTTTATGGATATTTAATAGGTGTAAACTTTGCGTGCTTTGCGGTAAAATTAACCTGTTTCGAGTTTACATTTTACACTTAACTTCTAACTTTTAACTTTTTTACAGTGAATATTTTTTGCTTCAAAACTAAAAAGTTAAAAAAAAGTGTACCTTTGCAAAAAATTTGTCTTTTTGAACAATTAATTTCAATTTCAAACTAATAGACAAGTAGTTACCTTATTTATGAAAAAAATAGTTGAATACCGCAAGTTACTAAACGTAGACAAAACTGCAGAGTTAAAAGATTTAAAAACAATCTATCGTAATGCGATGAAAGAATCTCATCCTGATAAATTTCAAGGTGATGATGCTGGTTTAAAAGCTGCAGAAGAAAAAAGTAAAGCTATTATTGAGGCTTATCACTTTTTGGTAAGTATTAATCCTGAAACGATTAAAGCAAATTTACCTGAATATACTGAGACTATCGCAACTTCATCAATTACTGATTATAAATTTGTTGAAGGTCGTTTAATCATCGATTTCTCTAACGGAAGTGTTTACGAATACATCAGTGTTCCTAAAGCTACTTACGTAAAAATGGTAAATGCTGATTCTCCTGGAAGATTCGCAAAAAGACATATTTTGAACTCTTTTACCTGGAGAAAGAAAACAAATCAAGAATAGTTTTTTTACTATAATATACTTACAAGCATTCTGGCAACAGAGTGCTTTTTTTATGTCTAAAAATTAAAAAAATGATAATTTAGATTCATAATAATAATATAAACGAGAGTTTTAAATCAAATAAAGCCAACAAACAAGCTGATTACAGGCTGATTACGCTCAAAAAAACTATAACAAAATTTTAGGTTCCAAAATTCTTTAAGTTTTAGATTTTTAGATACTTTTGTTGCACAAATCAATTAACTAATTATTTTATAAATGAAAAAAATACTTTTTTTACTTACCGCTTCTGTAGCGATTATGTCATGCAGCAAAGTTAAAGACGGAGAATATCTAATTACCGGAACAGCTAAAGGAATCGAAAACGGAAAAACTATCATTCTTCAAGGTCAGGATCCAACAACAAAAATGACAGTTGCTCTTGATACAGTAAAAGTTGAAAATGGAAAATTCGAAATAAAAGGAAAAGTAACTGAACCAGCATTTCACGCTTTAATTGTTCAAGGTTCTAATGCTCCTCTTCCTTTCATCTTAGAAACAGGAGAAATTACTGTTGCAATTGATAAAGACAGTATCCATAAATCTAAAATTTCTGGTACTTATAACAATGACGAGTATGTGAAATTCAACGAAGATCTAAACAAAACTCAAAAAAGTTTAGTTGATTTTCAGAAAAAAAATACTCAGAAAATGCAAGCTGCTCAACAAGCTCAAGATACAGCAACTATCAATGGTTTGATGAAACAATATATGGAACTTCAAACAGAAGTACAGGCAAATTCTAAAAAGAAATATACTTCTTATGCTGAAGGTCACCCAAAATCATATATTACTGCTTTGATTCTTCAAAGTATGCTTGCTGATCCAACTGCTGATGTTAAAAAGATCGAAACTATCTATAATGGATTAGACGAGTCTGTAAAAAACACAACTCCTGGAAAAGATATTAAAACTAAAATAGGTCAAGCAAAAATGCCTGCAGTTGGTGCGTCAGCAGCTCCTGTTGGTAGCCCTAAATGAAGATCAGATTTTTCAGCTCCTAATCCGGCAGGAAAAGTAGTCTCGCTTAAAGAAAGTTTAGGGAAAGTAACTATTGTAGACTTCTGGGCTTCATGGTGTGGACCATGTAGAAAGGAAAATCCTAATGTTGTAGCTATTTACAAAGAACTACACGCAAAAGGTTTGAATATTGTTGGTGTTTCTCTTGATAAAGAAGCAGCAGCCTGGAAAGAAGCTATTGCAAAAGATGGTTTAACATGGACTCAGGTTTCTAACTTGAAGTTTTGGGAAGAACCAATCGCAGCGCAATACGGCGTTCAATCTATACCGGCAACATTTATTCTTGATGCATCAGGAAAAGTAGTAGCTCAAGACTTAAGAGGTCCTGAATTAAGAGCAAAAATATTAGAACTTTTAGCTAAATAATACCTATTTCAGATAAAACAAAAAAATCTCCCTAGTGGAGATTTTTTTTTGCTGTTGTGCTTGCGGAGGATAAAAAGTTGAAAACGCTAATTTTACAGCCCTTTATAAAGAATTACACCTAAAAGAGGATTCCAATTCCTTAATATTAAAATAAAGAAACAGCGACCTTAAAAAGAAGTCTACGCAAAAAAACTTTATCACTGATTTCTTTTATAAATTAAATTTTAAAAATAACAATCACTAAACAATAAAGAAGTAGAATTTATTTCGCCCTTTTTTACTCTTAGAACATCAGGAAAAGTAGTTGTTTATGACTAAAAAGATTTTAATTTGAAATTTAAAACGATACAAACACATAAGAATAACCTTTCTTTTTATGTAATCTAAAAAAAACTTACGCTTGAATATTTTTTATTTTATTCAATTCCAACGAATTAAAAAATAACTTTAAAATAACTCCAAATTAAGTTCATTTTTTGTTTGCAAACATCGAAAACGTTCCTATATTTGCAACCGCTTAGAACAACAAAGCGCACTAACGCTGAGATCGGGGAGATACTCAAGCGGCCAACGAGGGCAGACTGTAAATCTGCTGTGAAAACTTCGCAGGTTCGAATCCTGCTCTCCCCACTAAAAGTCCTAATGAAAATTAGGACTTTTTTTATGTTCCAATTAAAGCAATTTAAAATACGCTCAGATTCTCTCAGGAATTGTTCAGCGAGCTATTACTTTTCTTCTGCTATAGTTAGTATATTTTTTTCCTAAAGACATTATTGCCTTTTCAGGTGTATTATATAAACTTTAAAATAACTTAAAATTAAGTTCATTTTTTGTTTGTAAACATGAAAAAACGTTCCTATATTTGCAACCGCTTAGAAAAACAAAGCGCGCTAACGCTGAGATAGGGGAGATACTCAAGCGGCCAACGAGGGCAGACTGTAAATCTGCTGTGAAAACTTCGCAGGTTCGAATCCTGCTCTCCCCACTAAAAGTCCTAATGAAAATTAGGACTTTTTTTATGTTCAAAATTCAAACTATACTCCATATTCTTTTATTCCTCTTCCTTTATGGCTTGGATTTGTGTTTCTGATAAAATCTGATTGAATACTTTCAAATCTTTGATTTTTCCAATAAAAGAATTTTCGCCTCCTCCAATTTTATCAAGAGGAAAAAACAGGGTTTTCATTACCCAAATCGAGTCTTTTTGATAACCGGTTGGAATTTTTTCTCTTGTGAGTTTTTTAGCCAATTCTCCGTTCAGATATAAAGTTGTTGAATTATTGTCTCCGCTAATAGCAATACTTGTCCATTTATTTTCCGGAATAGCCACACCAAAATCATAATCCTTTCCTTCATGAGAAAAACCTAGATTTGACGTATTACCTTGTTTTAGTTTTACGGTCGCATGATTTGATTGAAAAAGAACAGCATTAGCAACATTATTTTGAGAAGGATTTATTTTGAAACTAACGGTATAATTATATCCAATTTCGTTGTACGGAAGTTTCACACAACTTTTACTATTTTTAAAATTTAATACTTTTCTGTTCCCATCAAGTATGAAATTTGCATGTTGTAGTTTCTTTAGTTCTTTATCATCACCTTTCATTTTATAATTTAAAACTAAAGAATCCTTAGCAAAAATTTTTCCTCTCAAATTAAGTCCCGGACCTTCGTTTATATCTTTGGCTTTGCCTGAAAATTCATTAAAATCTACTGCAACCTCAGCGCCACTCCACATCTTCTCACTCAATACCTGAATTGCCGGAAATACTCTGTCTGTAACATCTTGGGCGGTGATTCCGTTTTTAGGAACATCATTCCATACAGCAAACATTCCTCCTCTTATAAAAGGATCTCCCATCTTGAAAACGGCATCGCCAATCACAACTGGTTCCCATTTATCATACAAATATTTCAGGTCTAAATAATCATAATAATAACCTGCAGCAGGCACAATATAAAGCAAACCATCAGGTGTACTGATTAAAGGATAACCCAATTCTTTCATTTTAAAAGGATCTGCATAACCGTTGTACCAGGCATTCATTGTAACGCCTTTTGAGGTAACGGGTGTAATTCCTTGCGCATGAGTTAAAGCGCCCCAAACCCTAACTTCTTTGTCAAAAGTTTGTACGTATTTTATAAAATGATCTGTGAATTTTCTAAAAGGTTCTGCTTCTTTTTTATCATATTCATCAGTTCCGATATGTACTTCTTTAAAACGAAAAACCGGATTTTCTCCTTCTAAATATTCTTTAAATATGTTTTCTACGATTGTATAAGTTTCTGGATTTTTTATGTCCAAATGGTCTTTGCCAAATTCTTTACTTGCAATTTGCGGAAATGCTTTTGAAATCGCCAAAGAATGCGCAGGCACGTCAATCTCAGGAATAATATTTACGGCATAATTCTCAGCAAGTATTTGTAAATCAACAAACTCTTTCTTGGTATAAAATTCTCCTTTGGTGGGCAATTGCGGATATCTTTCATTTTCTAATCTAAACCCGCTATAAGTGTTATCCCAATTATTGTCAAACTGTTTTACAAAACCATTATCACTAAGATGCAACTGAAAATCGCTCATTTTATAATAAGACATCATCTTTACATAATCTCGTAAAAATTCGATTTTGAAATACTTTCTTCCAACATCCAACAAAAATCCTCTTACTTCATATTTAGGATAATCTCTTGAAATTCCTTTAGGTAAAAAGCAATGTTTAGTATCTCTTTCTAATATTTGCAAAATAGTACGTGTTGCCCAAAAAGCTCCTTTATATTGCGCCGCATTGATCGAAACAAAATCTTTTATCGAAAGAGAATAACCTTCCGAACCTAATTCTTCTTTATTGCCATTTAAAGAGATAAAAATATCACCGGCTTTTGGAATACCCGAAACAATAGCTGGCTTTATTTTGTATAGTTCATCCAAATCATTTTGAAAAATTATTGCCGCCTGTTTAAGTATATCTATATATTTTGTATCCAGCACAATTCTTGACTTAGTCGTCAATTCAAAATTACCTTCGTCTCCATGCCATTCTCGTAATGAAGGAATTACAAAAGGTTTCACATTCTTTCCCTGATCTTTATAAGTTCCTTCTACTTTTACTGAATAAGGAATCTCCATAGAAGAACCATCCTTTATTTTACTTGCTTTAAACAACAAATTAACCGTAGTATTTTGTAACGGAGTAAAGATGGTTCCCGACTTATTTATTACCGAAAGATTGTCTGATCCTATTAGTTTCAATTCAAATCCTTCAGGACTTACTGGCATTTTATAAGTTGAAGTTTCTTTTGAAATAAAAGGTTCAACTATTATTTTTTCTGCCAGATAAATCGAGTCTGATTTAAGCATTTTGGATTGTGCTAATGCCTGCATTGACATTAACAAAGAACATACAACTCCAGTATAAAATTTGTAACTCATATTATAATTGTTATTAATGCGAATCAAAGGTCAAAATGTGCCGTCAGGCACTAAATATTGGTAGAAAACAGTAATCGTTATAGATTTAGCGTGCCGTAGGTACGCAATAGTTATCATTTTGTTGCGTACCTACGGCACGCCAATGAATTTTCGACGTATAATAACTACCAACATTTAGTGCCTGACGGCACAAATTATAGACTTTGAAACCTTGATTGGCATTATTATTTTGTCTCTTTATTTTTTAAAACAATCCAACCTTCTTTATCAAATTGCAGTTCTATAAATTCCTCTGAAATCTGTTTTGTTTTTGCAAAATGACTTGATTCAACTTTCCAGTTTTTAAAAGGCAATTTTAATTTGGTCTTTCCTCCTTGTTCTGCTACTATTTTAATTTCTGTTATAACTCCATCTTTCTTTGAAGCACTTATTAAAAATGCGCCTTCTGCTCTCAATGTATTAAAAGAAATATCTTTCCACGTAACTGGTACGGCGGGCATAATTTCTATAAAACCGGCATAACTTTGTAATAACATTTCCTGTAAGCCAGCTGCAAACGCAAAGTTTCCTTCTAATGTAAATGGACGATATTGGAATTTTGAATAACCGGATTTGGTCTGATCTCCATTTGCATGAAAACTATTTTTAAGACAAAATGCCTTAGCAAAAATTTCTAAATCTTTGGCAGCTCCTTCTCCATCTTTTGCTCTTGCTTTAAGATTTGCCATCCACGAATAAGAATATCCACACCAATAATCTGGTCCAATTTTATCTACCAGACTAATTGTATTTTTAATTGTTGCTTGTGATTTTTCACCATCTTCACATTTAATCAAACCAAGCGGATGAATTGCCATTAAATGCGAAAAATGTCTGTGAGATTCAGTATAGGACATTGTTGGCGTAACCATCATTTCATTATTTGCTGTACGCGCATAATCAGGAAATTCATTTAATATTTGCTTCCAATGATTTGCTTCTTCTTTCAAACCCAACTCATTTGCCAATTCTGTTGCAGTTTTAAAAGTGAAAGCCATTAATGCCAAATCATAATTCGAACTTTGGCTAAACCAGGCACTAATATCATTATCATTCATCTCAGGGCTGGAACTAATAGGTAATTTTCTAAAGCCTTTTTCGTCTTTTATTGTAATTTGTTCCAAATGTTTGGCAACATCTTTAATCCACGGATATGCTTTCTCTTTCAAAAATTTGCGATCCATGCTATAGCGCCATTGCAAATAATAATGCTGACTTAACCAAGCCGAGACGGTAGGTGAAAAAGAATACTGAATCCAGCCTCCCATTTCGGTACCATCAAGTGTTGTAACACCCGGCACGGCGAGACCATCATTGGCGAAATACATTTTGGTATAGCGTTTATAATTTGCTTTGTTTTCTTCTAAATGATCAATATATCCCATAGCTTCTTCCATGTGATTGCCACTATAGGAAGGCCAATAACTTAATTGCGTATTTAAATCATGATGATAATCCCCTTTCCATGGCGGCAAGCGGCCATTATCTGCGGTCCAAACTGCCTGCAAAGAAATAGGCGGAGCTCCTCTTCTGGCTGCGGAACCAAATTTATATTGCTCCAAATACCATTGTTTTTCTAATAAAGCATCCGGTACCTGAATATTAGATTGATTCCAGAATTTTTTCCACCACGAAATATGACTTGCAAAATCTTTATTATATCCTTCTTCTAATGTTTTTTTGACAATATTCTCGGCAACGGGGTTTATTTTTTTCTCTGAATATTGAGACGTAATACTCCAAACGCCTTCAATAGTTGTGTCATTTATTTTCTTCCAGCTCACACTAATCTGATACTTAAATCCTCCCCATCCTTTTTGTTCATATGATATGGTATTGCCTTTTTCATTTACTTTGCCTTGTTTATATCCCAGACGGGCTAAATCATCGCCACCCACTGGATCCCCTGATACTTTTACTTCTCCCTGATATTTAGGAGGCACCAAATGAGGGACAAATCCTTTTTTTAAATTCTCAAAACGAAACCATCCAACGGGTTTTATAGCGTGTACGAATGTTTTTAAAACAGTTCCGTTTTCCCATTTAACTTCGCATACAGCAGTTGCAATTGAAAGATTCACGGCAGAAACTACTCCCCAATTTTCAATTTCAAATTCTAATGCTCCTCCGGGTATTTTACTTGGAGCAGGTTCATTATCGTATGGTTCATCAAAATATTTTTGTACAATGCCATAATCATTCTTCTGTACTTGTCCTTGCACCCATTTGTAACTAAACTCTTTACGATGCAAATCTTTCATTGGTCGCATATCCCATAAATCAGCGCGATCTAAGGACATGTGTAAATTATTCCCTTTTTGCCATACTAAGGCTCCGACTATTCCATTTCCCAGCGGAATACCTTCATCCCAAGTTGTTGAAAGTTCCTTGAAATTAAGTTCGTGTTTCGCAACAATCTCGTTCTTGTCTGTAATTTGCTGGGCATTTATATTAGCACAAACTATTGTAAATAAGCTTAATGCCAGATAAAGTGTCTTCATTTTAATTAATCATAATAGTTAATTTCCTAAGGTGTAAACAAATAAGATTGTTCTCCTTTATGTCAATGTTATTTGGTTTCCATATATTTTTTCTCTCGCAGAAATATCAAATACGTTAACAGCTTAATCACTTCTTCATTCACTAAATATTAGTAGATAAACTACTAATATTTAGTGGAAAAAGTTTTCAATAATACATGTCTTTTTTAATACATTCCTATTTCTCCAAGGGCAGCAAATGGTTCACCATCCCAAGATGTGCTCGCAACTATTTTGAAGTATCTGAAGGTTTTTGGTGCAGCAAAATCAAAATACTGTGCACCATTTGTGTTGGCAAACACATAAGTTCCGGCAGAAGTGAAATTGACTCCGTCAAGACTGGTAAAGAGTTCCGCATTTTTTATGGCACGCTGTAAGCCTGATCTTTGGGTAATTGTTAAACCATTGGCTATTTTACTGCCGCCCATGTCAATTACAAATTGATGAGGATAATTCGCTTCAGTGCCGGACCAATTAGAATGCCAATAGGTAGCAGTATTCCCGTCGATCAAATTTACAGCCAGTCCGTTTGGAGCAGGCTCACCACTAGTTTCCTCTGAACTGAAAGAAGCAACACTCCATCCTTGCTTACTGATTTCGTTTCTGGTACTAAAATTCAAAACTGGTTTGCCATTCAAAAAAGTATAGGAATAAATAGTCTCTATTACATTCCCGTTCTCTTGCACAAGCTTCACTTTTAATTCATAAGGTATATTATCAGTTTTGAATTCCAAATCCGAAATCGGCATTTCAATATAAAAGCTATTAGAATTGACAGGTTTTGATGTCCAGGCAATAGCATTATAATCCCTGTTCACACCTGTTCCTTCATTATTTACATTAGGATCATTAAAAAACAATACATCTTTAACTGCTAATGAACTGCTGTATTTTCCTGAAACAACAATAGCTCCTTTACCAGCGTCATAGTTGGCATGTATTTCTGAAATAGAAGCAGTACTTGTTTCATAATAGACTTTGTTATCATTATTAAAAATCTGGTTTACATTCAGAACGGCACAATCTGCGGCAGTTAGAAATGTCTTGGAAATACCCCAAGTGCTATTGCCTGCCCACATTAATGCCATCCCCAATGTTGTTTCAGATGAAAATTTTTGACGATTATGTGGTAAATTTAATCCATGGCCGAGTTCATGTACCATACCGCCAATCCATTTGGTGGCTATTTCGCCTGATTTTCCGCCAACTCCTAAATATTTTATATCCTGATTGGCATAGTCAAGTGCAAAACAAAACTTACCTAGCCCGTAAAAAGGAACACCTTCGCCCTCAGCGTTGCCATTTTGATCCATTGTAACTGGTGTTATCACCAAATAATGATCTGAAGTAAACTCAGTTGCATGTGTTGCTTTATAATTATTGATGTCTGTTATCATGGCATTGGCTCCTCCATTATAAGGATATGCTGATTTTCCCTGACTTCCTCTTACTACAATCAGTTTAATTCTTTTTTTGGCATCATCTTTTAACAGTCCAAAAGTTTTATTTCCATAACCATTGCGTTGCATCTCTGTGCTATAAAAATCTTGCAGATTTAAAAGTATTTCACTTATTCGACGATGATAATCAGCAGGCTCGGTTACATCATTTGGAATAAAATAAACAACATTAAGATTGTGTGTCTTTTCACTGGTGTAATTAAAATTTGATTCCTGAGAATTTGCTTTGGAACCAGCCAGATCGTCCTTAGAACAAGACTGAAAACCGGTCATAAGAATTAAGGACAATAATAAAATATAATTTAGTTTCATAATTTGGTTTATTAATAGTTAATCATAATATCATTCGTGTTCAAAAAAACATCTCATTGCTAATCTTTCAAAAACTTGTGAGCTTTTACAATTTGATCCGCTTAACAGTTTTCCTGGTATTACCATTTTAATATTCATTCTCTATGAAGCAAGCTGTACATTTTTCAAATACAAAAGAGATGGTTTAAATCCATCTCTTTTGCTTTTGTTACTTTATTGTGCTTCAAGTACCCATTGCTGATTTGGACTTCCTGTCGCGCCATTAATGCTGTATTGAACAATCTTGGTACCGCTTGTTGTGCTGCTTCCCGGATTATCCAGTACATAATGATTCGACAAATTACTTTGAATTACATATTTACCAGAACCTGCCGAAATCAGATTCCATTGCTGATTTGCACCATTAGAAATCGTATATTGAATAATGTTTCCGCCTAATGTTTGTGTTCCGCCTGATATATCAAGTGCTTTATTACTATTGGCATTAACAATTACGTAAGCAGTTCCCTGTGCATTAAATTTCCACTTTTGTCCGTTTCCGGTTGCACTTGTGCTTTCTACAAGAAAAGCGCTGTTGGCAGTACTGTTACTCGCAATAGCCAGATAAAGACCGCTCGCTACATTTTTAATTTTATACCAAGTACCTGCTGTTGGACCAGAATTAGCTGTAACCGGTACTGTTAATGGATTAGAATTTTGGTTGAAAATATCTGTAATGGTAATTCTTACTGAATAAGTTCCGGTACCTAATGTGCTCGTAATCGTCGCTGCTCTTTTTTGAGGCAATACTTCATTTACAGTACTTACTACTGCTCCCGAAGGATCAAGTAATTCTACTTTAGAAGAAAATTGCGGGCTTTTGGTTTGATTGTTTGTCCAATTTACAGTTACTGTATTTCCGCTGCTAATGGCTGTCGCCGATTGAACCTGAGCAATTGTTAAAACCGGAGCACTACCTTGATTAGTTTGTGCAGGAAGAGCTAATGTACGTCCTGTTCCAAATCCTGCACTAGGCTGAACAGTACCTCCATGTTCCATAAAATAAGCGTCTTCTATAGCATCGTAGCCTGAATTGAAAGCTCTGTCATAAATTCCGTTTCTTCCCTGATCACCGTCATTGGCGCTAAAACTTCTGCTGGTGTGTTTTTCCCAAGTATTTGTAGTGCTTAAATTCCAACAATCTTTAAAGAAGGCTTTTCTAACAAATCTTCCATCATAAGCAGGGTCAGATCCTGTCCAGTTTTCTAAAAAAGCATCATTTCCTGAGCCCAAGAAAGTGGTTCTGTCCGGAACAGCTAATGTGGAAGTATGAAACCAAATTCCGGTAGTTTGATTTTGGATAAAAGTCCCGATGTATAATTTTCCGTTTAATTTCCAAGCTCTCAAAGCGATATTGTACCAAGTGTTAAGTGCCCATTGGTACGGATTAATGGTTTTGTATCCGTCACCTTCACCACCAAATCTGCTGGTTACAGTTGCGGAATCGGCGTATGCCACTTCAGAGAAAATTCCTCCCGCAGTATTTGGATCCCATAATGAAGAAATCAGAATGTTGGGTGTTCCAAAAGAGGTATCAGGCGTTTGTTGTAAACCTGCATAACCTCCAGAATAATTGTGAACCGAAAAATATTCTGCATTCGCCGATTGAGTGATTTTTATTTTGTGCAATTTAAGAATCGCATCGGATGGAAAAGAAAAGTAAAGATGCTCAGATGGTGCTGCATTTTCGCCAGTTACTGCAGCTGCTTTTGCAGAACTTTTGCCGGATTTTGATGCTTGCGGACTTTCTTTAACGGTGTCTTCCTGACAAGACATTACAACAGATAAAAGGAAAAACATAGCCACTAATGGCGCGGAAAAAAGGGTATTTGATCTCATAGTTTTAAAGTTGATTAATTGTTAATATTACTTTTATTTGGTACTTGTAAAAAATATAATTCTTTATTCCTCAATAAATTAACTGCTTAAAAATTATTACAACAGGCTGATATCTAATATGTTTTTTTAATACTTATGCTTTTTAATGTCCCAGCAATAATGTTTTTTCAAAGCTTTACTTTCGCACTGGGACATTGTTAAATAAGATTTCATACAATCAAGTATGCAAATGCTTACTTATCATACAAAGCTATTTCTTGGTTGTAAATGGAATTTTCATTCGAATTTCCCAAGTACCTGAATCATTAATTTTCATTCCCCATCTTATGTAGGCTCTGTTTCGGATTTGACCAGTAGCAGGATCTATATATTTACTCCAATCCTTAACTCCATTTGCTGCTTCAAAAGCTGCTTTGTCAACTGTAAAAGCATCCGCTGTTGTCAAATAATACATTAGGTAAGCATCATTACCCGTATAATTTCTTGCGTATTGAGGGAATGGCGGCGCCGGTAATCCAAAAGTGGTACTTTCTGAATCCAATACTGTTCCTATAGTATTATCATGATAATTTTGCAAAGGCGCAGATCCGCTATAGTTAAAAACTACTTTATTAGGATCAAGAGCCGCTCCATGACTATCTGCAATGATCATTTTTACTTTTATGGCTAATTTTGGTTCGTCACTTATTTTTATAATCGTGATATAAGGGTCGGTTCCGTTTAATACACCCGGCACTTTTGGATCATTATCATTCAATACAGAATACGTATAACCGGTATCATAAGCACCTGCGCCTTTGCCTAGTTGTAGTCTCGATCTCATTTCTGTTTTGAATTCTACAGGAACAAAAGGACCCAATTTTACACGTGTGAAATTATCTAATTGACGTTCTCCACGAACATTTTTTGCGCTGACATTCACTATAAAATTATCTTCAACAACCGATTTTGAGGCTTGTGTAAAAACAAATTCTCCACTTACGGGATTCATAATAATAGAAGGTTGCGGACTAAGTTTTAATTTTTTCATAGCCAATTCCAGTGTAGTATCCGTAGTAGGATCAAATGGAGCTGTCCAGGTCAAAATCTCGTGTTTATCCTGCAATTCAGTGGTTACTTTACCATTTTTATCCGTAATACTGGTAATTGCCCATTCCATTGGATAAGTTGATCCTTCTACTGCTGGCGGCACAGAAGAAAAAAATACGCCGCGAGGAACGGTGATTGTGTCTTGTAATGAATGTATATTATCACTGATATAGCCCACTTCTGGCTGCTCACAGGATAATATAAATAGGCTAAAACCTAATAAACAAATTATCTTTTTCATATGTACATATATTATTTTTTTTAAAATTTTCTTAGAAATAGATTTCAAAAATTGATTCTGACTATTCCATTTTTATGCTAAATCTTAATCGACATAATTCGAAAAATGATGAGATCCTTGCAGTACATGAATTACTCCATTTGTAGAAATTAAATTTGAAGTTCTCACAACCGTATGAACATCGTCATTTACGCCTCCTTTGTCTGGATTAGGTCCCCAAAAATCATCCTCTCCTTTGAAAGTATAAAAGACATATTCCGGAAATTGATCTAATTGATCTTTGTAATCTTCAACAGGTTCCAGCGAAAGCTTTCTTTCTTCTCCGTTATGAGTCGTATAAATTTTACCTTCTTTTACCAATTTGCTACGATCCAGACTTTGATCGAAAATATATCCTCCCAATATTTCTTTCAACTCATCTACAGGAATATCATTTATACCATAATTTGGATTCTCTTCGATATCTTTTTTATAAAAAATATAATTTTTTATAGACAAATTATTCGGAGCAAAAAGAGTTGTTGATTTGGCGTTAACCACATCAATCATACCTGCTTTTTGGATCAATAAAGCCAATGTGTCCAGTTGTTTGTGTGATTTTAGAAAATCATATGTAGACATTCCAACATTTTGATTGGCAAGACCGCCATCAATTAGATAGTCGTCGTTTGAACAGGAATACATACTGAAAAGCACTATTATTATTACTATATATTTCATGTTTATGTTCTTTAAAAATTATTAAATAAATTACAACTTACCTTTCCAAAAGTCGGTTTGAATAATGGCTGAATTAATTGAGATTACAGATGGATCAATTGGCCAAAAACAGCCTTTATGAGCAATTCTATTTGGATTCATCCAGCTTACTCCTGCAAAATAATTCATTCTGATTCTGTCAAATCCTGATTGTCCTTCGCCTACCAATTCAATAGCGCGCTCGTCAAAAATGGCTTTAGTAAGCGATTCATTATCGGTTGCACCCGTATAATTAGGCACGTTAGCTTTGGATCTGATTGTATTAATATCGGCAACAGCAGCTGATGTATTTCCTAATTTCATATTTGCTTCTGCTCTAAGAAGATAGATATCTGCCAATCTGAAAATTAAGATGTTAGATTCTGAAAATTTCGCATAAGGATCAGATGCCTGACCGTCGCGGGTTGTTTGAGAATATTTCATTAAAGAAGATTGTTCATTTGAATCAAAATTGCTAAAAAACAATTCTTTACGTTTATCATTGTCTCTGTCCGAATCTGAATTCATCATGTCTTTTCCATAAAAATCATCACTAATAATAGGCGCATTTGAATTAGGACTTAGAAAAAACGGATTCGTTAAGGTTAATCCTGTCGGAGTTGTATCTCCTCCATCCACACGATACGATTCATTCATCGCAGCACTGATATTAATTTCAAAAAGACCTGTTTTAGATTGACCGATACACATATCATTAAATCCATCTACACCTTCGTTTACATAATCAATAAGTGAAGCATGACTGTTTTGAATCACTGAATTTGCAGCGGCAAGAGCCTGAGTAATCATAGCAGTATTACCATGATCTCTACTGGCATACCAAAGCGTGATATGTGCTTTTAGGGCTTCGGCACTTGCTTTATTAGCAGTTATAGCCCATTTAGGAGCGCCAGGAGTAGAATATTCTAATAATCCAATCGCTTTATTGGCTGCAGCCAAAGAAAAATCTAAAACTTTAAGTTCATTCTCTCTTGGTTTTGTAACGATGTTACCGTCCTTAATCAATTGATCTGAAGTCTCTATCACCTCGTCTACAATTGGCGCATCTCCCCAGATACGAGCCAAATAGAAATAGGATAATGATCTTACAAAGGCTGCTTCGCCAATAAGTCTGTTTTTTTCGGCTTTCGATCTGAAAGCGCTATCCGGCATTTCGCTTACATGTTTTTCGATCGAAAGAGCCCAGTTTGCCGCTCTGTAAAAACTTTTCCAATTGCGTGAATCATCACGATATGCCAAAACATAATTACCGTTTCCTTCGATATAATCCACAATCCAAAATTGACTATTCATAAAAGTCATTCCGGTAAATTCTCCCCATAACATGAAGTTTGAATCTTTGGTCAAGGCTTCTTTAAGCAAAGCATAATCTCCTGCTAATGCTGATTCAACATTGGCCTGAGAAACCCAAAAATTTTGCGGAGTTGCCAACCCCATTGGCTCTTGATCCAACATATCTGTACAGCCAAAAAGGCTAAACAAACAAAAAGTCAGAATCGTTATTTTATTGTATGTATATTTTTTCATTTTTAATTCCTTTAAAATTTAACATCCAATCCAAGTGAAAATGTTTTCGATTGTGGATATCCATTACCAAGCGTGTATCCCATTTCATCAACTTGAGAAGCATCTGCAACAACTTTAGAACGTTGCCATTGATATGGATTTATGACCGAACCATAAATACGTACGCGAGAAATATGTATTTGTTCTAAAACACGACTTTTCTCAATTGTATATCCAATAGAAGCGTTTGATACTTTCCAGTAATCACCACTTTCTTTCCACAAAGACTGACCGCTTCTAAATCTATAATAAGGAGTTGTATTAGGACGAGCAGGATATAAAGCAGGATAATGTGCTCCAGCTGCACCATCTCCGGGTTTCTCCCAAAAATATAATCCGCTTAGATCTTGTAAACCTTTAACAGCCCAATCGTCCCCTCTATCGTAATTATCCAAATATTTTTGTGTAGACGAATCTATAATATCAGAACCAAACGAGAATTGGCTGTAAGCTTGTAAATACCAACCTTTGTATTTTAAATTGATATTCAATAAACCTGTAAAATCAGGTGTTGGTTTAAATGAAGTATCCAATTTATAATCGCCGGCTTCATCTAATAAATAATCTCCATTATAATCTTTCCAGATTGGTGTTCCCGGTGCAATAGTTCCCCAGGCAGATTTACCATGTAGTATTTCTCCAGTGTATGGATTTATTGGTAACTGACTTAGATTATCTACAATATATTCATACTTGAATTGTACAGGAAGAATCAATGGCATTCCTACCACATATCCATAACTTCTGTCTCTACCTGCATCATATCCATAATAATCCTTGTTTCCGTTGGGAAGCTTAGTTACGTAGTTTTTGTTTTGACTCATTCCTGTGCTTATTTCCAGTTTCCAAGGATTTCCAACTGAAAAGATTTGCCATTTAACCATTGCTTCCCAACCGTAATTCATTACGCCGGCAACATTTGATTTTGCCTGATTGAATCCTGAATAAGCAGGAAAAAGCGTTTCGAATAATAGATTTTCTGTTTTCTTGTTATAAGCATCAAAAGTTATATTGATTCGGTTATTAAACAAATCCATGTCAAAACCAATATCCCATTGTTTTGAATTTACCCAGGAAAGATTCGGATTCCCGATAGTATTATAATCCGTTACAACTCCTGTTGTGCCTCCATAAGTAGAAACATTCATCAAATTAGACCATAATGGATTTCCGCCATATCCTAATCTGTAGGATCCGTATCTCAGGAAATTCTCGTCAATTTCGTTTCCATTAACACCATAACTGGCTCTTAATTTTGCGTAACTCAAAACATTTCCTGTGATTTTTTTGATGAAAGGTTCGTCAGAAATAATCCAACCCAACGCTATAGAAGAGAAATTAGCATATCGAACATCTTCACCAAAACGAGAAGATCCATCTCTACTAAACGCAACATCAACCATATAACGGTCTTTAAAACGATATCCCAAACGTCCAAAATAAGACAGTAAAGCATTTGATTCTATACTTGTATACCCATTAATTTGACCTTGAGTATAACGATCGTTGATAACCTTGATCGCATCTACACCAAAACCTTTGGCATACATAAACATATCTTCATATTTATTATAATCTGTTTTTTGTCCTAATACTGCTGTAGCCGTATGGTTGCCAAATTTCTTGTAGTAGTTAACGTAAAGATCTGATGATAAGTTTTTTCGATTATATAAGGCATAACTAGCAAAACCATCCCCTTCTTCACGCACTGTTGAAGGCTCATAATAATTTTTCTTTTCAGAACTATACACGTAATTAAATTGAGCATTAACAGAAAAAGCAGGCGTGAAATCATATTTCAAAAAATCAGAAAGCGTTACTTGTACCGTTTCATCTGTATTCAGTTTATCTGATAATTCTCCTTGTAATGATTTAATTTTATCATCCGAAACATAAAACAAAGAAGAATTTAAGTTCGAAGGATCCGTAGGCAAGGTATTATTGAATTGAAATCTTCCGCCATCAGGATTTCCCTGACCTGTTTGATTGTCCGTTTGCAATAAATTAACTCGAAATTGGTTTTCAAAATTTTGTCCCACTTTTGAATTAATGTTTCCTGAAAAAGTATAACGTTTAAAACCAGAGTTTTTAATAACTCCTTCTACGTTATCATATCCTAATGATAATCTGTAGTTTGTGGTTTCGCTTCCGCCTCGCATACTTAGATTATACTTGTTAGAAATTCCCGTTCTGTAAAATAATCCCTGATAATCTACTTTATTATTAAATGCAGGATTCAAACTATCCGATAAAACCATTGGTACATGCGATGTCTGCACATCATCAGATTTCCACCATTTATAAAGCATCGCCATCTTGGCATTTCTTTCGGCTGATCCGATATTCATTGTCACTAAATTTGGAATAGGAGATATTCCTGTATTTAATGAAAAAGTAAATTCGGGTTTATCCAAAGCTCCACCTTTTTTGGTCGTAATAATAATAACTCCATTTGCACCGCGTGATCCGTAAATCGCAGCCGCAGAAGCATCTTTCAGGAAATCTATTTTTTCAATATCATTTGGATTTAAAGAAGCCAAGAAATCTGTATTGGAAGTATTATATCCTGCCAAATCTTCTAAAGATGTTTGTACTCCGTCAATTACATAAAGCGGACTACTATATCCAGAACCTGACATACTGGTGTTTCCACGAATAACCAAAGATCCTCTTCCTCCAGGCGCGCCCGTTTGAGTAGGCGTTTGTATTCCTGTAGCTAAACTACCAATGATAGAAGAAACACTAATCACCGGAATATCCTGCAAATCTTTACTACTAATAGTTGATACTGCAGCGTTTACATTTTTTTTATGCACCTTTTGATAACCAATAACAACAACGTCACTTAAATCATTTTGAGCTGATTTAAGTCTAATATTTAATTGTTTCTGGCTCCCAACAGTTACTTCTTTAGTAATAAATCCAACATAAGAAACAATTAAAACATCACCTTCTTTTGCTACAATAGAAAAGCTTCCGTCAACATCTGTAGACTCTACTTTGTTTGTTCCTTTAATTTTAACAGAAGCTCCAAATAGGCTTTCACCTAATTCACCCGTCACTTTTCCGGTAATGGGATCAACATCGGCTACAAAACTCAGATTGCTTTCTGCTTTTGTTCTCTCAGTATTTTCCATTACCTCACCTCTTTCTAAATGAAGTGAAATTTTTAATGTATGACCAAAAGAGGAAATACTACATAAGGTGACAAAAAACAATATCGAATTCTTCTTTGTCCAGAGAAATATCTTTTTTTGTTTGGTTAATAGCCCAGTATTTACCGGGTTAAATTGGTTTTTCATAAAATTGGTTGTTTATTGGTTAATAAGTCTTTTTAATCAACTGGTTAATAACATAATAAAGAGTACAGTAGCCTTATCTGGCACGTTGTTGGCGTTTTATATTTTAATTTTAAAATCAAAAATCAGAATCAAAATGAAACTCTATTATTTTTTAGATAATTAGCTTTTATTTATTTTAAAAAAAGGCATAGAAAGTGCCGTGGCTAAATCAAACAAGACTTAACCTTTTTAAAATCAGACATTAAAAAACAAGTTGTTTTTTTGATTTGCAGGAATCAGAATTCTCTAAAAAGTACTTTTATTGCTCTGATTTATTTCCTTTTAATTTTAATAAACTATATTCATTGGTTATCGGTTTATTGGTTTCTACTTTGGTTAAAGGCAATATTATTTTCGAAAATTTTAAAATCTTACTTAGAAATGATTTCTTTTTTTGTTTTCAAATACAACTGTACATCATCCATAAGCTTAATCTGTGTTTTTGCTCTCACCAGATTCTGATCTTCGTATGTTGTAGTATAATAACTGTCATTATTTAAATAATCTCCCAAAAAACGACAGGCTTGTTCAAAAAGGATTAGTGGTAAACTGAGATGAATATTATCTGCTTCTTCTTCAGACATAAAACAAGAAGCTTCAGCAACATAAGCTTTCATAAAAGCCTCATAGATTTCTATGTCAAAACATACTTTTGATAAATCTTTTTCTTCTTCTGTCGCTTTATTAGCTCCCGTTCTTAAGCTATCACCTACATCATGAAAAATACTTCCGGGCATTACCGTATCAAAATCAATAATGCATAGAATGTTTTTATTTTCATCAAAAAGCATATTCCCAATTTTAGTGTCGTTGTGTACAACTCTCAAAGGTATTTTTTGCGTATTTATAGCATTAGCAACGCGTTGTATGGTTTTAAAATTAGATTCTAAAAACACAATTGATTCTTTTGCTTTTGATAACCTTTCCGGTGAAGCATTTTTTACACTTTCTTCAAAATCAGAAAATCTTTTTATGGTATTATGAAAATCCGGAATTGTGTATTCTAATTCCGAAATCGGAAAACCGAGCAATGCTTTATGAAACTTCGCCAAATAATCCCCAACCTGACTTGCAACTGTATTTGAATCAATCCGATCCAGAACCATGGAAGGAATATAAGTTGAGAGTTGCCAAATCGCTTGCCCTTGTTGTGAATAAAAATGTCCTTCTCTATTTGCAATAAATTTTAAAGTAGGAAATCCGTTTGCGTTCAAATACCAAGTGGTTTTTATCTTATTATTCAATAACGATTTTATATTTGGAAACACAACCTGATTCATTTTTTGCAAAATATAATCTCCATCAGCAGTTTCAATTTTATAAGTACTATTAATCAGACCAAAATGTATGGCAGAATAAGTAAGGATTGTTTTATTGGGATAAAAATCTTTAAAGACAGTTTTAATTAATTCTTCCATGCTTGTTTTTTATAATTGCCTTGATGCTGTATTTTTTTAAGTTTTACTCCAACCATCATTAATGTTGACTTCATTTACTTTTGTTTTTTATTATTTTAAACTAAAAGCAAAACCTTAAGTCGTTCTATTCTAAACTTTAAGGCTGTTGTTTTAGGAATAAATATTATTTGTTTTATCGTTCTGTTTTTACTTTTTTATCACTTTAAAACCTCTTGTTTTCTTATAAAAAAGGCTCATTTTAATGCTGTTTTTCTTCAATTTTAAAAAATGTCACAAACCCCTATTATACGCGATTTATTCAATTCTTAAAAAAAACTTAAAGTAGGACAGAATAGTAAACAAATAATAGTTTTATGATTATTAACTTAAGAATTAAACACTATTTTTCATAATTACATGACTAAACTATATTTTTTTTTTTACATATAAAACAAAAATTAAAAAAAATGTGCTCGTGCACATTAAAATTATGTGTACGAGCACATTAAAACTGATATCTCAACCCGTTTCTCTAATTTTTTTAAATTATTCTAAATTCATAAAATGTAAGAAAATTAAGCTGTAGATTTTACCTTATAAAAAATTAAAATCAGAATTATTTGTTTGAACTTTTATACCTCAAAAAAAATCTTGGATTATGATCTAGAAGATATATTTTTTTTATAAAAACTTAAGTACGTTTCTAAAAGATGTTAATCACGATTTTAACTTAAATAATTCAGGAGAAGATTAATTATGAAAAACTTCATTTTTTGTTCATAATCGTCTTGTAAAAGAACTCTAATAAAAGTTTTTTTGGCATAATGAAAATCAAAATATTTAGCAGAAACTTACTTGTTTTATTGCTAGTAAAAGTGCTTTATGCATCATTTGTCATACATAATGCTTCAAATGTTCTACTATCATTACTACTCTAAAACTACATTTACAATCCTAAAATTCTGCAAAATGATAATGCTTTAAATATCTGACTTTAATAACTTCTATAATAAACCTAAAAACCACAATGATGAAAAAACAAATTAAAAAGTATGCCTTTTTACTGCTAATCGTTTTTGGAAACGGATATGCTCAAACAAAAAAGTATATGGATCCCAAAAAACCAATTGAAGATCGAATTTCACTTTTGATGAAAGAAATGACATTAGAAGAAAAAGTTGGACAAATGAATCAATACAATGGTTTTTGGGATGTAACAGGACCAGCTCCAAAAGGCGGAAGCGCTGAATTAAAATACGAACATTTGCGAAAAGGTCTTGTTGGATCAATGCTTACGGTTCGAGGTGTAAAAGAAGTTCGCGCCGTACAGAAAATTGCTGTAGAAGAAACTCGTTTAGGAATTCCGTTGATAATTGGTTTTGACGTTATTCATGGTTATAAAACGTTGAGTCCGATTCCGTTGGCAGAAGCTGCAAGTTGGGATTTAGAAGCTATTAAAAAGTCGGCGGCAATTGCGGCAGACGAAGCTTCGGCATCCGGAATTAACTGGACTTTTGCACCAAATGTCGATGTTTCAAATGATGCACGTTGGGGACGCGTTATGGAAGGCGCCGGCGAAGATCCTTATTTAGGAAGTAAAATAGGCTACGCAAGAGTAAAAGGTTTTCAGGGAGAAACTGTTGCAGATTTGGCTAAAGTAAATACGATTGCAGCTTGTGCAAAACACTTTGCAGGATACGGTTTTGTTGAAGCAGGATTAGAATATAATAGTGTAGATATTAGTAATTCTAAATTATACAACTCGGTTTTACCGCCTTTTAAAGCAACAGTTGATGCAGGAATTCGCACGTTTATGAATTCATTCAATACATTAAACGGTATTCCGGCAACGGGAAATGCATTTTTACAAAGAGATATTCTAAAAGGAAAATGGAATTTCGACGGATTTGTAGTTTCAGATTATGCTTCGATTCGCGAAATGATTGCACACGGTTATGCAAAAGATGAAGATGATGCAACGGCAAAAGCAGTAATTGCAGGTTCTGATATGGATATGGAATCGTATTTGTATGTGGCAAAATTAGTTGCGCTGGTAAAAGAAGGAAAAGTCAAAGAATCATTGGTTGATGATGCAGTTCGTAGAATCTTACGTGTAAAATTTGAATTGGGTTTATTTGATGATCCGTATAGATATTGCGATGAAAAGCGTGAAAAAGAAGTTGTTGGAAGCAAAGCCAATAATGAAGGCGTTCTTGACATGGCAAAAAAGTCAATTGTATTGTTGAAGAATGAGAAGAATTTGCTTCCGCTAAAAAAATCCGGACAAAAAATTGCTTTGATCGGGGCTTTGGCAAATGATAAAAACAGTCCGCTTGGAAGCTGGAGAATTGCAACCGATGATAATACTGCAGTTTCGGTCTTAGAAGGAATGCAACAATACAAAGACAATCAACTGACTTTTGAAAAAGGTGCAGATTTGCTTTCGCAGAAAGCTACTTTCTTAACAGAAACAGTTTTTAATACAACAGATAAAAGTGGTTTTGAAGCGGCAAAAACAGCTGCAAAAAATGCTGATGTTGTGGTGATGGTTTTAGGTGAATATGGTTTTCAAAGTGGAGAAGCAAGAAGCAGAACGGATCTGAATTTGCCTGGAGTTCAACAGGAATTATTAGAAGAAATCTACAAAGTAAATCCTAACATTGTTTTAGTTTTAAATAATGGTCGTCCTTTGAGTATTCCGTGGGCTGCTCAAAATGTTCCGGCAATTGTAGAAGCTTGGCATTTAGGAACTCAGACTGGAAATGCAGTGGCTCAGGTTTTATATGGAGATTATAACCCAAGTGGTAAATTGACTATGTCTTTCCCTAGAAATGTAGGTCAGGTTCCAATTTATTACAACAAATATAGTACAGGAAGACCAATTGATAGTGACAAAAATGTCTTTTGGTCACATTATATGGATGTAGAAAAAACACCTCTGTTTCCGTTTGGTTTTGGATTGAGTTATACCACTTTCGATTATAAAAATCTTAAACTAAATAAAACTGCTTTTGCAAAAGGAGAAAAAATTCAAGTAAGTGTTGACGTTACAAACACAGGAAATTATGACGGAAAAGAAGTCGTTCAATTGTATATAAATGATCCTGTTGCAAGTATTGTAAGACCTCTAAAAGAATTAAAAGGTTTTGAACTTGTTGCCCTAAAAAAGGGAGAAACTAAAACAATTCAATTTACATTGACAGAAAAGGAACTTGGTTTTTATGATAACGAAGGCAAATATTTAGTTGAACCTGGTTTCTTTAATATTATGGTTGGATGGAATTCTAATGAAGGTCTTACCAGCAAATTTGAACTAAAATAATTAGAAAAATCCGTTTTTATCAGCGTCTTTACGAAGTAAATCTGTTTTATCCGCGTCAAAATTATACGCTGATTTTACTGATTCGCTAAAGCGAAAACGCGGATAAAAACGGATTTGATTTGCAATAATTTTATTTTTTTAAAGCTTAACTCAATGACATTGTCCGAAGCTTCGGGATTTATTCTTGAGTAAACAACCTAATAACCTGAGTACGATTAATTAATAATTGGGCTCAGGTTTTTGGCAATATGATAAAATTTATACTTAAAAAGTTTATTTCATATTTAGTTTTATTAATATTGTTATTATTACACTTAAAGCTAAAGGAAATTTTCAGGAGAATTGATCAATAATACATTAAATGAAAAATATTAAATATATTCTTGTATGCTACTTTATAGTTCTGAATTGCCTGTTTTCTCAAGATAAATTTGACAATTACCAATTTAGAAGTATACAGGAAACTACTTCAAAAAGAGCGATTTCTTCGATTATTCAGGATAAAAATGGTTTTATTTGGATCGGTACAAACGGCACGGGTTTGTATCGATATGATGGTGTAAATTATTTTGGATATGATCACAATAAAAAGCGAGGTTCAATAAACAGTAACTTTATTTACGCCACTTTTATTGATTCTGATAATAACTTATGGGTTGGTACGGATGACGGTTTGTGTTTGTACAACAGGGATTTAGATAATTTTACCAAAATCAATATTGAAGATGTAATTAGAAAAGGTTATGACGAACCTATTACCGTAAAAACAATTATTCAGGATAACAACGGCAATTTAATTTTAGGTACCTATGGTTTTGGATTATTCAAACTGAATATAAAGACTTTAAAAGCTTCTCTGATTCCGTCAAAGGTTTTGGATAAATTTAATTTTCTAATAAAATCTTCGGTAAAAAATAAGCACGGAATTATTTATTTAGGAACGAGTTACGGTCTTTTAGAACTTGATTTAAACGGAAAACTCAAACAGGTTTATAAAGATAAATTTAAAAGAGAACCTTTATTAGATGATATCGAAAATCTTGTTATTGATAAATTTGGATATATATGGCTGGGAACAACTGAAAGCGGTTTGATAAAAATTAAACCGGAAACTGATAATTACCAATTTGAAAATTATTCTATTACCAAAAACAAAATCTTATCGATTATAGAAAGCAGCCACGATTATATAATTTGTGGTACTGAAAATGACGGATTGTTGGTTGTAAATTATAAAGGGCAAGTACTTCAAAAATATTTGCACAGTAAATACAATGATTTTAGCTTGAAATCTAATTCTGTCTGGTCCTTATTTGAAGATAAAGAAAAGCGTCTTTGGTTAGGCTATTTTAATAAAGGACTTGGTGTATTTGATAAGCCAAATAATAAATTTAATTCACTTGAATCACAAGTAAACAACGATAATTCTTTACAAACCGGTTACGTTACATCTGTTATAAAAGATAAAAAAGGAAATCTTTTAATCAGTAATGAAGGCGGAGGACTTGACATTTATAATCTAAGTAATAAAAGTTACATTCACATAAACAAAAACAATCAAAGCTACTATTCTGGTTTGGATGCGGCTGATATTCAGACAATATTTATAGACAGTAAACAAAATATCTGGATAGGAAGCTGGGATCGCGGAATCTACTTTTTGAAAAATGGCACTACCCGATTCATAAACTATAATACGGCAAATACTGCGGGATTAAAATCGAATAGGATTTTTACTTTTTCGGAAGATTCAAAAGGTCGAATCTGGATTGGAACTTTTATAAAAGGATTGCATTATTTTGATAATAAGACCAATACTTTTGTTCATTGTGAGTCGAAATCATTTACAGACAACGCTTTAGACAACGCTTTTATTCGTAAAGTTTTTGTGGATTCTGATAATGTTTTGTGGGTTGGGACTATTTTGGGTTTATATCAGGTCAGTTTAAAAGACGACTCTGATTTTAAAGTGACCAATATGCGCGATGCCATGTTCAAGGACAAAACGAAGTACAATAGCATTCAGACCATTTTATCGATTTATGAATCTAATGATAAAACAATTTGGATAGGAACTGATGGCGAAGGATTATTTAACTACAATAAAAAAGATAAGACATTTTCGAACTTTAATAATTTTCCAGGTTTTAAAGAAAAATCTGTTCGTGCGATAATTGCTGACAACAATGGTTCTTTATGGATAAGCGGTGGATCCGGATTAACAAAACTTGATTTTAAAAATAAAAAAAGTACCAATTTTAATAAAGATGATGGTCTTGTTGATAACGATTTCAACAATAATGCGGTCTTTAAGGATGGAAATGGAGAATTGTATTTTGGTAGTTATGAGGGTGTCAATTATTTTAATCCCAACGAGATCAAAAAAACAGAGAAAGCACCAAGTTTATATTTCAGCGATTTCAAATTGTTCAATAAATCCGTAAAACCAAATGAAGATGCTTCGCCGTTAACCAGAGTAATTTCCCAAACTAAAGAAATTACCCTCAATTATACACAATCCGTTTTTACGATTGAATATGTTGGGATTAACTATAATTATTCTAAGAAAAACCAATATGCATATTATCTTGAAGGTTTTGAAAAAGATTGGAATTATGTGGGAAATAACAGAACCGCAACTTATACCAATCTGGCGCCGGGTGATTATGTTTTTAAAGTAAAGTCGGCAAATGCAGATGGATCCTGGAGCAATACTCCATTAGAATTAAAAATAAAAATCCTGCCGCCGTGGTGGAAAACTTTTTGGGCTTATTTATTATACACATCTATTTTAGTTTTTCTGATTATATACCTGAATAAAATTTATCAAAATCGCTTTAAAGCCAAGCAAGCCATCATTTTAGAAAAAGAAAAAAACATTCAGTCAGAGAAATTGAACAATAAGAAATTACAATTCTTTACTAATATTTCTCATGAATTCAGAACTCCGTTAACACTGATTATAAATCCTTTGGAAGATATTTTGAGAAGTAAAAATTTATCTCCTGAAATACATAATAAATTAAAAATTGTACATAAAAGTTCAGATAGGCTTTCGAGACTTATCAATGAGCTTATGGATTTTAATAAATTAGAGTTTAATAAAATTTCGCTTCAGGCGAAAAAAATTGAAGTCGTAGCATTTACACAAGGAATCATTGGTTATTTTGATGAAGAAGCTGCGGCACGAAATATCACGATTAATTTTGAGTCTGCATTTGACGATCTTGAAGATTGGTTAGATCCTAAAATGCTTGAAAAAATACTGTTCAACATTATTTCAAATGCCTTTAAATTTACTCCGGATAATGGTTCAATTACCATTTCTATAGCTAAATCAGATACGGATAATTCATTGTTAATTAATGGCGATAGATTTCCTTCTTTTTCAATAACAATTACCGATACAGGTTCCGGAATTCACAAAAAAGATCTTAAAAGAATCTTTGACAGATTTTATCAGGTCAATAATGTCAATAAAGATTATTATGGAAGTACGGGAATTGGTTTAGAAGTTGTAAAAGAATTTGTTGAACTTCATAAAGGAAGAATTGATGTTGAAAGTCAGGTTGGAGAAGGCACAAAATTTACGGTAACTTTTCCTTTAGGTAAATCTTTGTATAAGAAAAGTGAAATAATCGACGAGGTTTTTAAAACAGAAAAAGCTAAAAACAAATTTCTTTCTGAATCTGTTAATCATTCTTCTGATGACGATGATGAAACGGATCAATCTGTTGAAAATGATGTTGTCGAAACTGCAAAACCATACACGGTTTTAATTGTTGAAGACAATCCTGAATTAAGAAATTATCTCAAACATGAACTAAGCAAATTATATAAGGTTATTGCTGCCGAAAATGGTCAGAAAGGCTATGAACTTGCTGTTCAGAAATTACCGGATTTAATCATTACAGACGTTATTATGCCCGTAATGGACGGTTTACAATTGTGTAAAAACATAAAAGGCGATTTAAAAACAAGCCATATTCCTTTGTTAATGCTTTCGGCAAAAGCAATGGTAAAAGACCGATTAGAAGGTATCGATTCCGGCGCTGATATGTATTTGAGTAAACCATTTGAGTTAGATATCTTAAAATCAAGTTTGGCTCAGCTTATTACAAGCAGGCAAATCATGTTCAAAAAGTTTTACAGCGGAATCACTAAAGATGGTAAAGAAAAAACGACTTCGCTCGATAATGATTTCATTCAAAAAATTCTGCATTTTATCAACGAAAACATTAGTGAGCCTGAATTAACTGTAGAATTGTTATCCTCTAAAATTTTCTTAAGCAGAAGTCAGTTGTATCGAAAAATAAAAACATTAACAGGCGTTTCTGTTAATGAGTTTATTCGAAACGTAAGATTAGAAAAAGCAAAACAACTGATCGAAAAAGGAAATAATAATATCAACGAAATAAGCTATAAAGTAGGATTTACGTCTCCCTCCTATTTTTCGAAATGCTACAAAATTAAATACGGATATTTGCCTACACAAGAAAAAGAACAAGGTAATAAACGTTAAAAAATACCTCATTAAATACAGAATTCAATTAAAAAAAGAGCTTCGATACTAAAATCGGAGCTCTTTTTTTTTGTAAGTCAATTTTCTCAAAAAGTATTCTTACGAATTTGAAACAAAAATTAAGATATATAAAATATTATTTCCTTTTTTTATACAAACAATACTTTTTAAGTAATTTTTATAGCAATACTTCAGTATCTGTTTTTATGTCTCAATTGTCTCTTTTTAGCAATAATAACGTTTTAGCTTCTTTTTTTGCATCATTTGTTGCACAATATGCTTCATCTGTTCTACAATAGGACACCTCTAGATTTTACTTTCGTTAAGAAATATTTAAGAAAATTTTCTCTTCTCATCATTCCAATTTTGGATATGCAAAAAGAGTCTTCTATTGAATATTTTACAATAAAAACTAAACTAACTTAATCGACCAATTTTTATGCAGAAAAGAACATTAAAAAAACTATTGTGTTTAGCAGTGTTAATGTGGGGAAATTTTTTCTTTGCCCAAACTGTTAAAGGAAAAGTAACATCAGGAGGACTCGGCTTACCCGGTGTTGGTGTAATAGTACAAGGAACAAAAAATGCAACAACCACCGATTTTGACGGAGGTTTTATCCTGAACAATGTAGATCCAAAAAGTACATTGATCTTTAGTTATATCGGTTACAAAAATGTGATCTTGCCAGCAGACACAAAATCAGTAATGAAGGTCAATATGGTTAATGACCTTGAAAAATTAAATGAAGTTGTCGTGATTGGTTACGGAACTTCTAAACGAAAAGATGTAAACGGAGCAATTTCTTCTATCAAAGCTTCTGAAATTCAGGACAAGCCTTTTACTTCTATTGATCAAGCTCTTGTGGGTAAAGCTGCAGGTGTAAATGTGACTCAAAATTCGGGTACACCTGGAGGAGGAATTTCGGTTCAAATTCGAGGAATTACTTCTATTAACGGAAATGAACCTTTGTATGTAATTGATGGAACTCCGGTTTTTGCAGATAAAAACAACGATTCATTTTCATTTAGTGCTTTGGGCGGAGGAAACGGACAAACTAAAAACTCAGCTTTGTCTGGATTAAATATTTCAGATATCGAAACTATTGATATTCTAAAAGATGCCTCATCAACAGCAATATACGGTGCAAATGGTGCAAATGGTGTTGTTTTGATTACAACTAAAAAAGGGAAAAAAGGAAAATCGGCTTTTTCATATGAAACGTATATGGGAACTCAACAAGTGACAAATTCAGTTGATGTTTTGAACTTGCCACAATATGCTGCTTATCAGGCTAAGATTTTCAAAATGAATGGTGAGCCAATTCCGTATCAATATCAAAAACCTGATTTATTAGGAAATGGAACAAACTGGCAGGACGAACTTTTTAGAACTGCTACAATGTACAATCATCAAATATCATTTTCAGGTGAAAAAGAAGGAACAAGATATTATACTTCTTTAAATTATTTTGATCAGGAAGGAATTGTTCTAAATTCAGATTTCAACAGAATGTCTATGCGATTAAACGTTGATTCAAGTGTAAAATCATGGTTGAAAATTGGTAACAATATGTCAATTAGCAAGTCATCTCAACAAGTAGTCAGAAACGATGACAGAGGTGGTTTAGTCATGAATACGTTAAGACAATCTCCAGAATTACCGGTAAGATATGCTGATGGTTCTTTTGCGGGGCCAACAAGTGGTTTAGGTTCTTCGGCAAATGAGGCGACGAATCCAATTGCTTTATCAGAATACAATAACGCAAAAACGGATCGATATAAAATCAACGGAAATGTATTTGCTGATTTCACTCTTCTCAAAGGTTTGGTTTTTAGAACTGAATTGGGATATGATTTAAATTTTGCAAAAAGCAGCTCTTTTGCGCCTAAATATACTTTAGGAAATGTGTCTGAACTTTTAAATAAATCATTCAAACAACAGGATCAAAGCTTTTATTGGAGTTTAAAAAACTATTTAACTTATAATAAAACGTTCAACGAGAAACACAATTTTACTTTTTTACTTGGTCAGGAAGCGCAAGAAAGTCAATACGAATATTTGAGCGGTTACAGATCGGGTGAATTTTTAAGTAAAGATTTTACCAACTTAAATATTGGTGATATTGATACTGCAGTTAACGGAAATGGTTCTGGAAGATGGTCTATGACGTCTTATATTTCGAGATTAAATTATAGTTTTTCTGATCGTTACTCTTTTTCGGCATCATTAAGAGCAGATGCTTCTTCGAACTTTGGACCTAACAATAAATGGGGTTATTTCCCTTCATTTGCTGCAGGTTGGACTGTTAGTAACGAAAAGTTTTTTGAGCCTTTATCTTCTACAGTAAATTATTTAAAATTTAGAGCTGGTTACGGTTCGGTTGGAAATCAAAATATTCCGGCAAACAGATACCAAACAATTCTTTCCTTAACGGCATCTCCATTTGGAGGCGTATCTCCAACAATTGACAACTTGGGTAATCCTAACATTAAATGGGAATCACTTAAGTCTTTTGATGTTGGTTTTGAATTAGGAATGCTTAATAACAGAGTAAAATTAGACTTTGATTATTATGTTAAACATTCTTCTAATTTCCTGACGAAACAAATCAATGATGAGTCGAATCAAAGTGCACTTAATTATTATTTGAATACGGGTGAAATTGAAACTAAAGGAATCGAACTTACCTTGAATACCAGAAATATTGTTTCTGAAAATTTTACTTGGGACAGCACAATTATCTTTTCAAAATACGATAATGAACTAACTAGTTTTCAAGGGGCAGGTAAATCTTTATTAGGAAAAGTACAATTTGACTTGTATAACGTTACCAGAACTACAGAAGGTCAACCAGTTGGACAATTCTACGGATATGTTACAGACGGATTATTTAAAAATGCTGCAGAATTAGCCGCAGGACCAATTCAGGAAACAGGAACAGGAATTGGAGATATTCGTTTTAAAGATCTTAATGGCGACGGAAAAATTGACGCTAAAGATCAAAAAGCTATAGGAAGCGCAATTCCGGATTTTACTTATTCATTTACGAATAACTTTAAGTATAAAAACCTTAGTTTATCTGTTGTTTTAACCGGAAGCGAGGGCAACGAAATCTACAACTTTACACGTCATTATACTGATGGTATTTATCCAGGATTTGGAGATCGATTTGCAAACGTGAGCACAAGAGCTATAAATGCTTTTGAACCGGGAGTAAACGAAAACACAAATGAACCAAGAATTACGCTTAATGATCCTAATGGAAATGGCAGAATCTCAAATAGATTTGTCGAAGATGGTTCTTATTTAAGAATTCAGAACGTTTCTTTGAGCTACGATTTACCAAGCCAAATATTCAAAAATTCTATTATATCTAAAGTTAGATTGTATGTCAATGTCCAAAACTTATATACATGGACAAAATACTCCGGTTTTGATCCTGCTTTAGGAAATTTAGATCAAAATATAACACTTAGCGGTATTGATCTGGGACGTTATCCAGTGCCAAGAACTACTTCTATGGGTTTAAATTTAGAATTCTAAAATTGATAAAAAACACAATTAACTTAATGATTCATAGTCATTAAAATAAAAAATAATAGTCATGAAAAAACTTTTTAAACTTTTTATGATGGGAATGCTAATACCATTGCTGTCTTTGTTTTCCTGTTCTGATGATTTTTTGGATGCACCGTCTGAAAATCAATTAACACCGGGCGATTTACCGGAAGGAGTTACCGCTTTTGACGGAATTGCTGAGAGTTTGTATTTTAAACCCTGGTTTACTTTTAATGATAAATTCCTGATTGCTGTTGGAGATATGTATGCCGGCAACGCTTTTACATTTGACGGCGCTTATGCACAATTTAAAGATGCTCAGGTAACCTCACAAAACCCAATCCTGACAGAAGGATATACTTCTTTGTTTTCGGTTATCGATCAATCCAATAATTTAATGAGTTTAGTCGAAGACAGAAAGAGCGAATTGCCTGAAGCATCTTATAAAAATGCCATAGCAATATCAAGATTTATGAGAGCCAATGCCTATTTTTATTTGGTAAGAACCTTTGGAGCTGTGCCTATTATTAACAAAGCTGGAACGGCAGCACAACCTAAAAGAAACCTTGTTACTGATGTTTACAAATTCATAAAACAAGATTTGGAATATGCTATTGAAAATTTGCCTGCAACTTCAGTAAAAAAAGGATATGTGACCAAATTTGCAGCAATGGGAATTCTTGCAAAAGTACATTTAACGTTGAACGAATATGGAGAATGTGCTGCTTTAACCCAGAAAATTATCGGAAATCAATATATTTTGATTCAAGATTATGGAAATTTATTTAGCAGTCCGGAGAATAACAATAGTGCAGAAAGTATGTTTGCCCTGCAATGGAAAGCAATTGCTACAGAATGGGGAACTCAAAATACAAATCAGGCTTATATAGTTCCTGGAGGTACAGGAATAACTGGCGGTGGAGACGGTTGGGGAGTTTATCTGCCTTCTATTTCATTGCAAAGTGGCTTTGAGCCAAATGATACCAGAAAAAAGAGCACAATCATGACGGATGGTGACTTTTATCCTGAATTATTAAAAAATCAAGGCGGTTTTAGATATAAAAAAATATACTCTTCGACTGCTGCTAATTTCAGAAAGTATACTGTAGGTTCTGCTGCCGAAAGAAACGATGTGTTTTTTATGAGAACATCGCAAAACACAATTATACTTAGATATTCTGATGTTTTACTAATGAATTCCGAAGCACTTTTAGCAGGAGCAGCTTCAACCACTTCTGCAGCAGCTTTGAGCTCATTCAATGAAGTAAGAGCCAGAGCCGGATTGCCAGCCAAAACGGTACTTACCAGAAATGACTTATTTAACGAAAGAAGAATTGAATTTGCACTTGAAGGACAATATTTCTTCGACTTAAAACGTCGTGGTCTGGCTGAAGCAACAGCAATTATTTCGCAACAAGAAGTTGGTTTTTATTCTGATGATGCCAGAACCGAATTGGTTTCTGTTAAGATCACTCCGGGAAGCAACTATTTTGAACTGCCGTTACCGCAAACTGCTATTGATACTAATCCATCATTATTAGAGCCGCCGGTTCCTTTTAACTTTAACTAACCTTTACTATGATTAAGAAAATAACATATAGAATTATAATTCTTTTGGCATTTGTTTCCTTTACAGCTTGCCAAAATGATGATTCAACTACTGCAAATATAGATGCAATGGTTGCTGAACCCGGAGATCTATTGAATCAGGCTTTTCCGTTAAACAAAGTCAGAGTTGAAGGTGAAGGTTTAAAAGGATTAAAGAAAATTACGCTGGACAACAAAATTGATATCAGTTTCAATCCAAATTATAATTCAGATAAAGCGTTTATTTTTACTATTCCTTTTGATGAAAAACTAGGAAGCAGATTTGGTGTACAGCCCATTACATTTATTACAGGAAATGGATCTGTAACTAAAAATATCGAAATTTTACAACCTGTTCCAACTATTACAAAGACAATTCCTGCTGTTGCAACTCCGGGATTTCCATTAGAAATTGAAGGTACTTGGTTTTATAATATTTCTTCAATCACTTTAGGGGGAAAAACGCTGAGTTATACCCTAAAATCGTCTACTTCGATTATCATTGGTTTACCTTCTGATGCAGTTTCAGGATCAGAGCTTGTGGTAACTACTCCTGGAGGTTCTGCAAAGAAAACGATCAATTTTGCAACTGTAGTTCTGGTGTTTGATTTTGACGGAAACGGTAGCAGACGCGATTGGACTGCTTATGGCGATATCGATAGTTTTAACGCAAGTACTTCAGGTGGACCATCTGGCAGTTATGCAACATTAGTATGGGCAGGTTCAACTTCTAATGGTTACAACGGAAGCAGCGCCGGCGGTGGAGCTAGTTTCTTAAACGCTTCTAATAATGATGCTTCAAAAACATTTATAGATATTGATGTAAGTGCCAATGTTGTGGGTGCTCAATTTGCCATTCAATTAAATACTATTGATGGTGTAAATTATGGCTTTAATTTTAAAGTAACTGATGTAAACTGGACTACAAAGACAATATTATTAAGTGATTTTAAAGATAATTATGGTTTTGGTTCGAATACAGCTGCAAACTTAGATCCTTCTAAAATTAATGAAATTAAGGTCGGAGTTGCTCAAGGAGATTCACCAAATCCGAGTGCAATAAAATACGATAATATTAAAATTCGCTACCAATAATTAACGGTTTTGTGTTTTAATCTTTAAACTTTAAAAATGAGGTTGTAATCAAAAAGCAACCTCTTTTACAACTAAAAAAACAGAATCTATAAATAAGAATATTCACAATCACAAAAGAATATTCTATAATAAAAAACAGTATGAAAATTAAATTTTTACTAATGCTGGCTGGTATTTTCTTTTTTTTGAATTCTTGTTCAAAAGAAGACAATATAGCGGCTAATTTTTTAGAAGCGCCTGTTGCAAACGCACCAAAAGACGTAAACGATGCAGGTTTTAGAGCAAAATGGATGTACGTTTCCCATGCAAAAAGCTATCTTTTGGATGTTTCAACCAATGAGGATTTCTCCACTTTTGTCCCAAATTACAATGCAAAAGAAGTTATAGATCTAAACGAAGTTGTCTTAGGTTTAACTGGAGGTACTAAATATTATTACCGAGTTAGAGCAAAAAATGAGACAGAAACTTCGGGTTATTCAAATGTCATTAGTGTTGTCACTACAGGTTCTAGCAACATTCCTGAAGATCCTACATTCTTAAAAGTAAAAGCAAATAAATTGGCACATCCATTTTTTATAGGTATGGCAATAAAAGCTTCACAATTAACTACTGGAAGTCCTTATGATGTTATTTTAAAAAATGAGTTTAGCAGTATTTCTGCTGAATACGAAATGAAAATGGATCAAATTTCTACTGCAAGTGGTGTTTACAACTGGACTGTGGCGGATAAAATTGTCGCTTACGGAAATACTAACGGAATCAATGTTCACGGTCATGCTTTGGTATGGCATAATTCAGTGCCACAATGGCTAAAAGATTTTTCTGGTACCGATGCTGAATTTGCTGCAGAAGTAAAAAAATACATTACAGATGTGGTTACGCATTATGCGGGAAAAGTAAAATCATGGGATGTAGTGAATGAAGCTGTAGATGATAATGGTACTTCTATGAGAAATACTATTTTTCTTAAACGAATGGGTGCTAATTATGTAAAAGATTGTTTTCAATGGGCACGAAATGCCGCAATAGCAGCTGGTGACAACTCTTTATTATTGTTCTATAATGATTATGCAACGTCAACAAATATTGCAAAACAAGACAAAGTTTTTAGCATTGTAGATGATTTAAAAACAAGCAATCTGATTGATGGTATTGGTTTTCAAATGCATAACAACTATTTAAATCCAACAAAAGCTCAAATCGAAACTGATCTTAATAAAGCTGTAGCAAAAGGTCTAAAAATTCATGTTTCGGAATTGGATATACAAGTGAATCAGTCTAATGACATTTCAACTTTTACAAATGAAAGAAGACTGGCTCAAAAAGAAAAGTACAAAGAAATCGTTAAAATATACAATGCACTTCCGGCCGCAAATAAATATGCCTTAACCGTTTGGGGAATGAAAGATAATGAATCCTGGATTCCGTTTAGTACGGAACTTAACCACCCAGGAAATGACTGGCCTTTATTGTACGATTCAAATTTTGCAATTAAAAGCTCTCATACTGGCTTTCTTGAAGGTCTAGATTAAATTTTTTAAAACTATAATACTTTACTTCAACTATTAATAAACCAAAAAATTAAATTATGAAAAAATTAAATTTGCTAGCGTTAACAGTGACATGTGTATTAAGTTTAGGGTTTGCATCCTGCGCAGAAGACGTAAGTCCAACTGCAAAAGACCAATCAGCAAGTGCGAGTACAAAAACCATTACAAGCAAAGTAGCCGGCGCGCCATGGGTCAAACAATTTGAAGACACATTTGATGTAGGTTCAAGTCTGTCACAATGGACAAAGGAACAACGTGCAGATTATAATTCCTGGTATTGTGACTATGCCAGTTCAGTGCCAACTACGCAATGGAGAGACGGAAAACAATGTTTGGAAATCAAGACGACAAAATTGAGCACTTACAAATATCAATCGGGGTTCATTTCTTCTAATTATCAATATAAGCCTGAAAACAATACAGAGTATATGCTTTCTGCCAATATTAAATTAGTAGCGATGGATGGTGGAACTTACAAGTCTTTCAAGGATACTTACGGTGCGTGGCCTGCTTTCTGGTCTGTGCAGCAAAATGGCTGGCCAACCAAAGGAGAAATTGATATCATGGAAGGTTATTCTTTTGCCCCAAATGCAAGTCGTTTTACTTCAAATCTTTTTTATGGAACTTCTAGCGGAGCAAACCAATTAGGAAATTCTGCAGAAAGAAACTATCCGGGTAATTTTGATGTAAACGGAAATAATGGATGGCATTTATACGAGTCTTATTGGAAAATGAAAAACAATGTCGTAACAGTTACTATAATGGTAGATAATGTAACCGTTGCAACATATACTAACGGTAGTGTAGGCAATCTTAACCTAAATAATTTCGGGCCACACTCGATTATATTTAATCTGAATGTTGGATCAAAAGATTCCAATTTTATTGACCCTAATAAAATCAATTTATTTTCAACTGTGATGATGTGGGTAGATGATGTAACAGTCTACAAAAGACCAATCTAGTTTACACTATTTCTCTCCACAAAAATGCAAAACCTGCAGATCTTTAGATTTGCAGGTTTTTGTATTTCAGACACTTTTCCATCTTTATAATAATGCTCAAAAATTTTAAAGCACAATCATAACACAATTAGTTTCACTGAAATCTTTTGATAAATTCCATCATGTCGCCAATTGTTTGTATTTCTTCTTTTTGGGTATTGCCAAGAGCTTTTCGCTTTTCGATATGCAAGAGACTGTTTAACATTGCTTTTTGTAGTCCGTTTAATGGATCGCCGCTTGTGTCGGGTTCAGGAAGTAATTCTTTTAAACTCATTTCTAATGGAATATCAGGCCAATCTGTTCTTTTCTGATTGGAAAAAACTTCCGTAAAGGGTAAAATGGCAGGATCTTTATCCCTCTCGGTTAGCGGGTCCAAATTCCATTTCTGACAAACCGTTTTTATGAATGAAGTATGTTCAAACTGTCCGTTTATTATCGTGTTTGGCTGAATATAAGAAGACACCATTATCATAGGAACGCGAACACCAAGCCGATCAAAGGTGAAATCACACTCTCCTTTCATACCGGCAACTGGAGGTACCGTTTTTGGCGGAGCGACATGATCATAACAGCCACCATGTTCATCATGTGTGATAATAAAAAGAATTTTGTCTCTTTTCGGACTGTTTTTGATGGCGTTATACACTTCTCGGATTAATTCATCTCCTAATTTAACTGTACCAGTAGCTAATTCATGATGCACTGCCGATGGATGTTGATCGTTGTGTTTATGAAGAAACTGAGGTTCTACAAACGAATATTTTGGCAATGTTCCAAATTCTAAATCAAAGAAAAAATCAAGATGTCCATGTGTATTATCTTCACCTTCGCCGGTTCCGTTGACAATATATGTCAGACTCAAAGGTGCAATCGGCGAATAGACTTTCCATGAAACATTATTATCATTCATGCGATCAAAAATAGTTGGCAGTGACCAAACCTCTTTTATCCAAGAGTCCATACCACTCAAATCACCATCAATACCTGAAAGACCACTTCCATCTTCACCAAGCGGATTAATCACTTTACCTCCTGAACTTGCCGCATGCCAGAACGCCCGATTACAATAGGTTTGACTTGGCACCGAACAATACCAATGATCAAAAACCGCAAATTCTTTTGCTAAAGTCGCCATTGCAGGAATCTGGTCTGGCTGAAAACACTGCATGATTACCTCATATTGTTCGTATGAAGGTTGAGGAATATTATAAGTTGATCTTAGATTATTTTCATAATCGTTGACAAAACCGTTCATAATAGGTGTACCTGGAGAAGGGCGCAAATTATAAGGTTTTATCATAGCATCATCAAACTTACCAATATTGTAGTCTGGGATAATCGTATTAAAAAGTTGTGTATTAACATGTGGATATTCTTCACCTGGATCCGGATATGGATTAGAATAATTCACTGCACGCGAAGGAGAAATACTCGTTTTACCGGGATCTTTACTCGCTCTGGGGGGAATAGGATTTGCATAATCAATATTCGGGTTATAAAGTCCATCAAAAGACTTTTCTGGACTTATCTCATCGTTCTTGTAGAGATAGCCTAATAAATTGTCGAAAGAACGGTTTTCAAGCATAAGAACTACGATATGATCGAAAGTTTCCAGACCGTCAAATTGGTTTTGATTTTCCATTTTTAACTATTTTCACATTAGAATATATAAGTAAATTAAGACAATTAAACTCAAAGTTGTACACGTAATTCTACGTGATTTATAAAAAATATAAGCTAGATAATCAATTTACTCCAAACTTTACAATCACATTAATTCGAGTAAGAATCCTTATTTTATAAGGTTTTACAACAATAAATGAATTATTTTTATCTGAAAAATCTTTAAATTAATGCAATAAACTTATAAATTTTATAATAATAGCTTAACTTTAAACATCCTAAATTTGATTTCTAACAACCTTATTTTTTAACTAATGAAACACTTTTACCAAACTCGCCATCTCATGGCTTTTTTAAGTATTTTTTGTTGCTTCTCAATGTCCTTATTTGCTCAGGGAACATCTCCGGTGCCTCAAAATTTACCTTATCTACAAGATTTTTCTTTATTAGAAGCGACCTCTACGACATATCCTTCAGGATTACAGGGCTGGACAGCAAGTACAATTCCAGGAAGTTCGTACAATACAAACGCCGTTTTAATAGGTGACCGCCCTCTAACAGCTAGCAGCTCTGCTTCTACTACCAGTGGGAATATTCATAATTATAATGGGAAAATTGGATTTTTAAACTCCGGCTCATTAGACTTAACGATTGGCTTAGCAATTAACACATTAACAAAGTCAGGCATTGTAGTACAATATGACGCTATGGTAATTCGTAATCCTTATGACGGAACTGCGAACACTCGTATTAATGAAATGGTTCTACAATATCGAGTAGGAAACTCTTCTGTTTTTAACACTTTGCCAACAACCTCTTATTTAAGCAATACAGTTAAACAAACGACCTCAGGAGTTACGTCTCCTACAAATCCTGTTACGATTACTGTAATTTTACCAGCGGAATGCGACAATCAGGAAGTTGTACAATTAAGATGGATTTCTAAGCAAAATTCAGGAGCAGGATCACGTCCTTCTTTTGCTATTGATAATATTAATATTCAAAATGATATTACGCCACCTGCATACGCTGATGGGTATCCTAAAATAGAAAATATCCTGTCTAATGGTTTTGATTTTTCAGTTCAACTTAACGAAATTGGAAAAACGTATTTCGTATTATTAGCCTCGGGAAGTTCAAAACCAAATGCTTCTCAAATAAAATCAGGTTTAGATGCTAATGGAAATACCGCCTTACAATCTGGAATATTTGATGTTACGGACAAAACTTTGGCTTATACTAAAAGTATTTCTAATTTAACTATTAATACGGATTATGTTGTTTACTCAATTTCTGAAGATTCTTATGGCAATATTCAAACCGACAGTAATCAGCTGAATGTTAAAACTTCTAGTGTTTTAGTTCCATCAATATCAACAACAAAGACTGCATTGGATTTTGGTTTTTCAGAACAAAATTTTGCATCAAAAACAACCAGTTATCAAATTCAGGCGCAAAATCTTAATGATGCAGTGACTGTTACTGCTTCAAATAATTTTACAATTTCAAAAAATCCAAATGATAGTTTCCAATCGTCTTTGGTTTTTAATGTTCAAGATTTTGATGCTAATAATACTCCTACGGTTTATGTACGATTTACGCCTAATGCAACAGGAAATTTTTCAGGTCAAATAGACCACCAAACTTCAGGAGCAGGTACTAAAACAATATTATTATCCGGTATAGGAATCAATCCTTATACTCAAAATTTTAATGATGTAAATGTACTTACAAACAGTGGTTGGACTGCTTATAGCGTTGCAGGAGATAAAATTAAATGGGCAAGTACAAGCAGCCGTTTTAATAGTTCACCAGCTGCAGTCTCAATAAATGGTTATGCTGAAAACGGAGCAAGTAAAGATTGGTTAATTTCACCTAGATTACATTTAGATAGTTTTGATAAATTCCCATTATTATCATTTTACGCTCGTAAATTCTATTCGGGTCCAAATTTAAAATTAATGGTTTCTGTTGATTACGACGGAACAAGCAGCCCTGAAACTGCTACCTGGACAGAGCTTGAAGGTGATTTTCCTTCAACTACCGGAGTATTTAAAGCGTCTAACTTCATTAATTTAAGTGCTTATAAATCTGATAATACTTATATCGCATGGGTATATGAAACTACCGCTTCAGGAGCAGACAATGCTGCCGAATGGACAATAGATGACGTAAGTATTACCAATGAGGCAACATTTTTAGCTTCAAATCCTAATTTAAATTTTAGCGAAACAAACGCAAATTCAACTTCAGATAGTCAATCGTTTGTTTTTATGGCTGGAGGTTATGGTGATTTTACGATTTCAGCACCTTCCAATTTCCAATTATCGCTTGACAATATCAATTTTCAATCAAGTCTTGTTGTCTCTGCAAACGATGCATTAACAGGTAAAACTATTTATGCCCGTTTTGCTCCTTCTGTAAAAGCATTAAATTTAGAAGGCTCATTAACTGTAACATCTACAGGACTAAATCAGCAAATAGGTCATTTTAGCGGTTCTTCTTTTCCAAAATCTGAAACATTCGATATTGTAAGTTACAACTTAGAGTTTTTTGGAAGTGATGTAGTTGGAACAAGTGGAGAATTTGGTCCAATTGACGATGCTTTGCAAGTTGATAATGTAGCCAAAGTAATGAATAAATTAAATGCCGATGTTTATGTAGTTCAGGAAGTGTCTGATGAGGCTGCATTGGAAACTTTAATTCAAAAAATAAGCATCAATGGTAAAACATTTGACAAAAGTATTTCTCCAGCCTGGTCTTATTCATTTTCGCCACCAGATCCTCTTTTCCCTCCTCAAAAACTAGTTGTTATTTACAATACACAAACAACCAAAGTAAACAAAACCCGTGTTATGTTTAACGCTTTGTACGATAATATTCGTGCAGGAAATACAAGTTTGCCTAATTATCCGGGAGGTAACAGTTCTAGCTTTTTTGCCTCTGGACGTTTACCGTATTTAGTAAACATTGAAACTAACATTAATGGTGTTAAAAAAGAAGTGAACATTATTGATCTACATGGTCGTGCCAATAGCGGAACTGATATTTCGAAATACAATATGCGTAAATACGATGCTGAATTATTAAAGGACAGTTTAGATGTAGAATATCCAAATGCAAACTTTATGATTCTGGGAGATTATAATGATGATGTCGATGTATCTGTTATTACTCCAAATCCTTCTTCGTATCAAAAAATAGTGGAAGATACTGATCGTTATAATGCTTTAACTTTAGAAATCAGTAAAGCAGGAGCTTATAGCTACTTAGCTTCCGGAGGCTTTTTAGATCATATTATTATTTCTAATGAATTGACAAACGAATACATTCCAAATTCTATTGCAGTTTATGATCCACGTTTGGATATTCCAAATTATGTAAATACAACATCTGATCACGGACCTGTTATTGCACGTTTTGACTTTAAAAAAGCTGTACAAAGCATTAACTTCCCGCCCATTACTATTACAGATGCTACATCTTATGATCTAAATGCTACAGCTACATCTGGTTTAGCAGTTACTTACGTAAGTTCTAATGAAGCTATTGCAAAAATTAGTAACGGGAAAATCCAAATAATTAGCGCAGGAACTGTAACAATTACGGCTTCCCAATTAGGAAACGAATATTATCTTGCTGCTGCTGATGTTACTCAGGCTATAACTATAACTGATACGAAATTACCTGTTATTATAGCACCGACAACAATAACAAAAAATAATGATACAGGAATTTGCGGAGCAAAAATTACATATGTAGCCCCAGTAGGAACTGACAATTTTCCGGGAGCAACTACTGTTCAGATAGCAGGATTAGCTTCAGGTAATCTATTCCCAGTTGGAACAACAACCAATACATTTAAAGTAACTGATGCGTCTGGCAATACAGCAACATCTTCATTTAATGTAATTGTAACTGATACTGAACTACCAATATTAAGTTGTCCTGAAAACATTATCGAGAAAAAAGATAATAGATTAAATGGTGCAAAAGTAACCTATTCAATTCCTGTAGCAACTGATAACTGTTCAGGCACTACCGTTACACAAACGTCAGGACTGTCATCAGGAAGTGTTTTTCCAATGGGTATTACTACCAATACTTTCAAAGTAGTTGATGCAGCAGGAAATACAACCAGCTGTTCTTTTACTGTAAATATTGTGAAAACTTTACCTCCAGATTGTGGACCAAATGGAGCGGTTTCAATAAAAGCATACCCTAATCCTGCAACTGACTTTGTCAATTTTACCGTTAAAGTAGATAAACCAAAAAATATGACGATAAAATTGTATGATATCTTCGGCTTTTTAGTTACTGCACCGGTAGAAATAACAGGAAACGCAACTGAAAACACGGTGCAAATAGATGTAAGTCGCCTTTGGAGAGGTATTTATATTTACACTTTAAGTACTGGTAATAAAATACTAGTTATTGATAAAATAATCAAGAAATAAAATAACTTCTCTTGTATAAAAATGCCAGATTCCTTTAAAAGAGTCTGGCATTTTTTTATGCTACAATTTTGATTTCTTTTAGCACTGAAATTAAGGTTTTGTTCTTAACGATAACCAATAAATTAAGTTAGTATATCTCCAATTCGTTTAAATAAAATAGCAGTTATCAAAGATTAAGAATTATCTATAAAAAAATATTTTAAGGTATGCATTGCGGATAATTAAACAAATTTAGATCTATAATTTTACTATTAAGAAAAAAGAAAAGATTTTTAAAAATTTAAATTAAACTAAGAATTATGTCAGATTTTTTAAAACAATTCGGAGAGGACCTCAAAAAAAATGTGGATGGTTTTATTGCAGTAGCAGTAACGGAAATTAAAAGTGGAATGTCATATTATTCACAATCTACTGTAGCTGGTTTTGATCCGGAATTAGCTTCTGCATATAATCTTGAGGTAGTTAAAGCAAAAATGAATGCAATAAGAGCCTTAAATTTAAAAGATCAGGTAATTGACAGCATTATGATTACCCTTACTTCTCAAATTCACATTATTGACGTTTCTGATAATGGAGAATATTTCATTTACTTAGCCGTTGATTCTACTAAAGCAAATCTTGGTTTGACAAAATCTATACTTAATAAATACAAAAAAGAAATAGTAAATAAGCTATAATTGCTGTTGTTAAATTAAAAGAGAATATTTACTTAAATATTCTCTTTTAAATTTAAGATGTTTTTTTTAGGTATAGGTTTCTTATATTTAATCCATAAAATAAATATTTTAATAATGGAATTACAGGGATATTTCGAAAAATATCACAATGAAGAAACCTGCATCGAAGATTTCAAAAATAAGCGTCTAAAAAATGGCTTAGTTTGTAAGAAATGCTCAAATAAAGTACATTCTTTTAGAAGAGTTGATTTAAAATTTCAATGCACTAAGTGCGGAAAAAGAATTGGCCTTCGATCTGGTACAGTTATGGAAAATTCAAACTTGCCTTTTAAATATTGGATGATTTGTATAGAATTAATGACATTGTCCAAAAGAAGATTCTCAATACTACAAATACAATATCTGTTAGGTCACAAACGCTATGAACCAATTTGGTTAATGGTACAAAAAATTCGTTTTGTAATGCAGCAAAGAGATGAAAAATATCTCTTAAGAGCTTATTCTGAATTTGATTCTGAATTTCTTAGAGAAATGGAAAAATTCACAGGTTCAAAAGGAAAACTCGGTTTAAATAAGGCAAACATTAAAAACCAACATAAACCAATTTCTAATTGAACCGCCTCCTAAAATAAAAATGTATATACAAATGAAATTTTAAATATTTCTGGCGTTACCCTCCGGGTCGGGCTGTATGCTAAATCTTTTGCGATAGAAGATAGAAGCTATTGTAGAAAATAAGAAGTTTAAGGTATCACAAAAGGATATCGCTCCCATCCCTAACGCGCTCTTAGATAAAAGAGCACATTATTTTTAGAAGAAAAAACAAAAAAGGCTATAAAACAAAAAACCCTATCTATTGGATAGGGTTTTTCAAAGAAAGGCGACGACATACTCTCCCACATAACTGCAGTACCATCTGCGCAGGCGGGCTTAACTACTCTGTTCGGGATGGGAAGAGGTGAGCCCCG